>Ga0209755_10007782_pt1 | contig 11563 bp, 11 predicted proteins | sample TergutCo191P1_FD_187301 | JGI IMG/M metagenome (GOLD analysis project Ga0209755, IMG submission 187301) | Cornitermes sp. P1 segment gut microbial communities from Petit-Saut dam, French Guiana - Co191P1 (SPAdes) (version 2) | ecosystem: Host-associated > Arthropoda: Insects > Digestive system...
CATTTCTTTTTCGGAAATATTGGCCTGGAACAAGCCTTTCAGCGCCATTACAGCAGCGGCTTCTATGGCCGAAGACGAAGCAAGGCCCACCTGCTGAGGAATATCGCCGGCCATGGTAAAATTTAGCCCCTTAACCGGATAGCCAAGACAGGCAAATATGTGGATCGCCACCTTTATATAGTTCGCCCAGCGATCCTCCCTCTTGTATTTCAAATTAACCAGGGTGGTTCTTTTGCGTTCCCCAAGATCAGCGGCATAAAAGCGAAGGGAATTATCCCTTCTCATGCTTACAGCAACCCTGACATACCTGTCTATGGCTGAAGACAAAAATAATCCGGCCTTGGGCTCTCCGTGATCGCCCAAATAGTGAATGCGGCCTGGCGCTTCTGCGATAATGACAGGTTCTGATCGGTCGTCAGTAATTTCGTACTCCCTGCGGTGGGTAAGACCGATATCCATCATGTATATAAACCCTCAAATAATAATTATGGAGAAAATGGAGAAACGGGTGCTCTTCAATAGTCACTTTCCCATTTCAGGAATCTCTTCGCAATTATATATTAGAAAAATGAAAAATTCAACAAAAAACAACTAATTATTATCATTTTTATTTAATTTTTACATGGATTTTTCACCCATAATTGGACTTTTTTTGAAATCTGGCGTAAATTTAAAAACATAACCCTTGCGAGGAGACACTGATGGAATCATATATCAATATGCTTTTGATCAACTATCTTAAGGTGTTAAAAAAATTTGTTGTTTTTTCAGGACGCGCAGAGCGCAGAGAATTCTGGATGTATATACTCTTAAATTTAATTGTTTATATAATTCTGGGTATACTTGGAAGCATCCCGTTCATCGGAAAACTATTTTCTCTGGTTTCGGCACTTTATTTTATCGGCATACTGGTTCCCACACTTGCGGTTGGCTCAAGACGGCTCCATGATGCGGACAAGACCGGCTTTCTGCTGTTTTTGCTGCTTATCCCCATAGCGGGGGTTGTAGCTGTATTGGTATTGTGCGCTTCCGATGGAAGTCCTGGCAACAACCAGTACGGGCCAAACCCAAAAAACGAATCCTGACGTACCAGGCTTTGCCTTTCATGTAATAGAGTTGTTCGATAACCAATAAGGTTGTCGAACAACTCTAATCTATGTTTCAATAATTGTTATGACTTCCTCAAAACTGCTGCTGCGTATTTCACTTACAGCGCTTTTTGCGGCGCTTACCGCCGCCGGCGCATTTGTCGCAATCCCCATAGGGCCGGTTCCAATAGTTTTACAGAACCTTTTCGCCCTGCTTTCGGGGCTTATCCTGGGGCCGCTTATGGGCTGCGCCGCGGTGGGCCTATTCCTTCTGGCGGGGCTTTTAAATTTTCCGGTTTTCTCAGGCGGAGGCGGGGGCCTGGTTCGCTTTGCAGGGCCCACAGGCGGCTATCTGGCAGGCTACTTAATGGCGGCCCTTATCGCAGGGCTGATTGCAGGCAGGCCAAAAGCCGGCGCCAGCCCTTCCCTCCCCCGTATAATCGCCGCGGTTGCGCTTGGGTTCCTTGTTGTATATATCCCTGGAGTGGCCTGGCTTAAAATAAGCAGGAGCCTAAGCTGGACTCGGGCGCTGGCGGCGGGTTTTGTTCCTTTCATCATAGGGGATGTCCTTAAAGGAATAGCCGCAGTGCTTATTGCAAAGCGCCTTAGAAAAATCGCCGGGGATCATCTGGACTCATAATGGACAGCCAGGAAAAGCCAAAGAACATTTTATACTCGGTCAGGGCATTAAAAAAAATATTCCCCGGGGCCGTTTCCGGGGCCTGCGGTTTTGAAGCCCTCTCCGGCGTTGACCTTGATATTTACGAAGGTGAAACAACAATTATCGCCGGAGCTAACGGGTCAGGGAAAACCCTGCTTATGAAAATTCTCGCAGGGCTTATGGAGCCAAGCGAGGGGGAAATTTATTACCGTGGCAGGCCCCTCGGGGAATGTAAAAAACTTTTAAGGCCCCAGGTGGGCCTTGTGTTCCAGGACCCGGATGCGCAAATACTTGGCGAAACTGTGGAAGAAGATATACTTTTCGGCCCCGAAAACCTGAAGCTTGAAAAAGATGAAATTAAAAAACGCCTTGAAGAAACCCTAACATCTCTCGATCTTGCGGGAAAGCGGGACTTTTCTTCGCGGCATCTTTCAGGCGGCGAAAAAAGGCGGCTTGCAACGGCCGGCGTGCTTGCAATGGGATGCAGTACGGTAATCATGGACGAGCCATTTGCAAACCTGGACTGGCCCGGCGTGGTTCAGGTTCTGAAAATAATCGGCGTTCTGAAACAGGCGGGAAAAACGGTAATCATCCTTACCCATGAGCTTGAAAAGGTTCTGGCCTTCGCCGGCCGCCTTGTGATCCTTGCCGGAGGAAAGGTCAGGGACAGCGGCGAAAGCGAGGCCGTATTGGACAGGCTTCAGGCAGAATGGGGCGTAAGGGATCCCCGCAGGGTTTACCGCAGCCCGAAGGACTGTACATGGCTGTAAATCGCGAACCACACGAATTGGTTAACGTAACAATTTTATGAAAAAATACAAAGCTGCGCCAATGTCTTACAGAAAAGGCTCCTCTCTGCTTCACAGGATGGGCGCCGGGGTAAAACTTGCCATTCTTCTGCTCCTTTCCCTGGCGGCATTTTTCCCAGGGCCGGAACTCCGCAGTATTGTTATCATTTCCGGAATTGCGTTTGTTTTGATCGTCCTTTCCATTGCTGCAGGAATAGGCCCTGCGGCGCTGCTGCGCGGAAGCGGCCCGCTGTTATTCATAGTCCTTGCAGTATTTGCGGTGCAGGGCCTTGAGTTTTCTCCATTGGGCTTTAATGCTTCAGGGCTTTTGGAAGCCCTTGTTTTTTGCGCCAGAATTGCGGCTGCCTTTTCTGCGGCGAGCCTTTTCTTTTCCGTAACAAGCTCTGGCGAAATACGAAAATCCCTTTCCGGCATAGAAACAGCTCTGCATATCGAAAAACTGAAACTAAGCCTTCATATTTCGCTTATGCTTGGATTCCTGAAGGGCTTTTTTGAAATCTGGGAAGATTTAAACCTGGCCTGGAAAAGCAGAGGCGGCAAAAAAAACCTCGCCTGCCTTGTAAAACTGGTTCCAATCGCTATGGAGCGGATGATGACCAGGGCAGCCGAAACAGCGGCCGCCTTGGAGGCGAGGGGCTCATCACTCTAGCCTGACACCACTTATGCCTGCCTTCTTTCGCAGGTTTTTTTACAATACTTGACTCATATAATTCTTTGCGATAAAGTAATTTCATTGTCTAGTGTATCTGGGCCGTTGCCCGGGCGCTTTTCGGGCCGCTAGCTCAGCTGGTAGAGCAGCAGACTCTTAATCTGCGGGTCGAAGGTTCGATCCCTTCGCGGCTCAGGAACAGGGTTATTGACAAGGTTTTTTGCATTATTATAAAGTAGTGGCAGTGATATTACTGCGGGAATAGCTCAGTGGTAGAGCGCGACCTTGCCAAGGTCGATGTCGCGGGTCCGACTCCCGTTTCCCGCTTTAATTAAAAAGAAAGTTTTCCACAGACCTTAGCAGTGTTTCCATGTCCCCAAAACAGGTTTTTGTCTCAGGCAGGGAGGCGGTAAAAAATCTGCCGTAGTGCTTGCGGAGGAGCCGCCCGTCCAGAACCGCCACCACCCCGTGATCGCTTGAGCGGCGCATGAGCCTTCCGAAGCCCTGCTTGAACTTCATCACCGCCTCGGGAAGGGAAAGATCCATAAAAGAGCTTCCGCCCTTTTCTTCGATGGCTTCGCAGCGGGCTTCAAATACGGGGTCATTGGGGCTTCGGAAGGGAAGTCGGCAAAGCACTACAAGGCGCAGGGTATCGCCGGGGGCGTCCACGCCCTCCCAGAAGGAATCGGTGCCAAAAAGAACGCTGCGCTCGTCTTCGATAAAAGCGGTCAAAAGGCGGTTTCTGTCGTCGTCACCCTGCTTTAAAAGGCGTATACCCTGCTTCTGCAGAACAGGCAGGGCCGCTTCATAGGCGCTGTTCAGTGCCTGGTAAGAAGTAAAAAGAACCAGCGCCGATCCGCCTGATGCTTCCGCCAGCGCAGCTACGGCGGCGTCAACGAAAGCTCCGTAGCCCTGCTCTGTGGGAAGGGGCGCGTTTTCAGGCGCGACAAGAAGCACATTTGAATGATACGGAAAGGGCGAAGGGAAAATGCCTGTAAGTTTTTCTTTTTCCGCTACAAGGCCGAGTCCTGATCTCTCCATCCAGAAATTAAATGAATTGGCAGCGGTCAATGTGGCTGAAACGCAGACCACGGTTTTATTCGGCTCAAACAGCGCTTCCCTTAAATACGGGGCTACATCCACAGGCGTTACATGAAACACAGCCCAGGGCGGGTCGCGGCGTGCGCCGCTGCGCTTTTCTATCCACATTACATGAGACTGTTTTTCCCTGTACTCAATAAAGGAACTGCAAACCGAAGCTATTGCATCAAGGCGGCGCAGTACGGAACGGACTTCAAAGATCACGCTGTCGTCGCTGTTTTCATCGCTGACATCTTCAAGAAGCCCACGTACAAAAGCGGAAAGAGAGCCGATATGCTTTCTGAGGGCGGAAAATTCCGGAAAAAGCTTTTCCCGCAATACGGAGTCTTTTTGAGGCGTAAGGCGAAAGACACCCTCAGAGCCGCATAGCTCCAGCGCAGATTCGTCAATGGAATCAACTGCGTTCCTTACTTTATCCAGTGCGTCTTCAATTTTATCTTCATTCGCTATCCTTTTTGATTGCACCGGAGGCAGAAGCGATGCAAGGCGTATAAAAAGGCCGCGTTTTTGCGCCCTGCGTTTGCGGTAGAGCCGCCCCAATTGCCTGTAAACTCCCAGCCTGCTGAACTCCTCGGAAAAAAACGAAGTGGCCGATTCTTCCGCGGTATGGGCCTCGTCCAGAACCACCCGGCTGTACGGGGGAAGCACCACCTGGCCTGTGTAACCTGCGCCGCCCTGCCTTGCGGCAAGGTCTGCAAAAAGGAGGTGGTGGTTTACCACAAGGATGCCGGCATCGGAAGCTTCCCTGCGCAGGAGCATGACGAAACAGCGTTCCCGTTCGCCGCAGCGCATACTCATGCAGGTGTCGGCTTCCGAACAGAGCCTGGACCAGATTCCTTCAGACGGCATAAACGGCAGATCCGATCTGCTTCCTGTTTTGGTATTTTCCGCCCAGCGGGCAATGTCTTCGGTCTGCTGCCTTTCGTCAGTGTCCATCGACTGCTCGCGCAGGGCGTCGTCCAGCCGCCTCAGGCATAGGTAGTTCCCCCTGCCCTTTATCAAAACTGTTTTGATTTTTTTATTCAGCCCCGCCGTAACCAGCGGAATGTCTTTTACATAGAGCTGTTCCTGCAGCGTAATTGTGGCGGTTGAAATGACTATCCTTTCTTCGTTGGCGGCGGCGTAAGTCAGCGCCGGAATCAGGTATGCGAAAGATTTACCCACGCCGGTTCCGGCTTCGGCGGCTACAAGGGCGTCTTCGTTGAACCCGCGGATTATAAGCCTGAGCAGTTCAAGCTGCGACTCCCGGATTTCATAAGACGAAAGCCTTTTGCTTATCGCCCCGCCGGGTTCAAGGGCGGCGCTGATTTTATCGGGATTCAGTTTAACAAGTTTTTTCTTTTTTACAGGCTCCGCCACCACATACACGTTTTTAACCTGGTTATCCACGATGTACGAGCCGACCCCTGCTTCCGCGGCCCGCCCTGATATGGCCAAATCATTATCGCTTGGGGTTAAAAAACCCGAAGGATGGTTGTGTATAAGCACGTCTGCGTTGTTATTCTCGCCTGAATATTCAAGGGCCAGAACAGCGCCTTTGTTGCCTCTGGCGCTTATTTCTATTCTTGCAATCAGCCTGGGATCTTCGGAATCGCCTTCGCCAAAATAGCCCAGGGCAAATACCTCGTTGCCCCCTGCCTCCGCTATTTCCTGCCTGAGTATTTTAATTGCGTCTTCCGAGAACCGCTTTGCTGTCTGCACGCCATCCTGCCTGGCTTATTTTGCCCTTTTTCAGGCTGTTTTACAATGCGCCAGACATTATTGACAGCCGTAATTCCCCCGGGATATGGTGATAGCCAGCAATGACAGACTAGCTCATCTGGATAGAGCGTCAGCCTCCGGAGCTGAAGGTGGTGGGTTCGAGTCCCGCGTCTGTCAGGAACCTTTTACCAAACAGGTGAATAATAAATAACCGCTATTTTTAACAACTCAAGTTTTCGGGACTCGAAGGGTTCAGTGCGCCGAGCGAATGCGAAGGTAAGGCGCACAGGAAGTGCGCCGCCAGCACTGAACCCCGGCCTGAAGGCTTGAGGCAGGACGCCGAAAGCCGGAAGGGAGTCCCGCGTCTGTCAGAGATCTTCTACCAAGCAGGCGAATAATAAATAACCGCTATTTTTAACAACTCAAGTTTTCGGGACTCGAAACGTAGCCGCTGCCTGTAGGAACCGAAAGGTTCCGGAAGGCAAACCGCCATGGAAGGCGGTTTAGCGGCGGAGGCGGCCCGGAACGAGGCAACAGGATGTTGCCGAGTGCAGGGCGAGTCCCGATGGAAAATTAATGTTATAATTTTTAACTATGGAACACATTGTTTTAGCGTCAGAATCAGAAAGGCGGCAGGAGTATTTTAAACTGCTTGGGCTTCCTTTTTCCTGCATCCCTTCCTTGGCGGACGAAACCCTGGCTTCGGGCATGGCCATTAATGATGCTGTGGAAGACCTGGCCCGCAGAAAGGCCGGAAAAGTAGCGGAAATGCTCAAAAACTCCTCCGCCCCGCTCTGGGTTGCAGGGGCCGATACGGTAATAGCCCTGGAAGAAAAAGTTTACGGCAAGCCGCAAAACAGGGAAGACGCAGGGCGTATGCTAAGGACTTTCCAGGGGCGGGAGCACCAGGTAATTACCGCATTGGCGCTTTACAACGGCAGAAAAAATAAAATCGACAGTTGTTCCGTAAGCAGCAGGGTTGTATTTTCTCCGCTTTCTTCAGGCGAAATAGAATGGTACCTCGATTCGGGAGAATGGGAAGGCGCTGCCGGAGCCTATAAAATACAGGGGCTTGCCTCATGCTTCATTGCGGAAATTCACGGATCATTTTCTTCCATAGTGGGCTTGCCATTAAGGGAATTTTATGCCATGCTTCGGGATAATGGCTACCCTTACGGGGGCTAAATTTCCGTTGCCCTAATAGGCAATGAGATACAGTGACGGTTAACAAAACCTTGCAGGTTTTGTTAAGGAGTTTTTCATCCCGAAAAACTCCACAGGAGGAAGCTTTGGCGGTAGTTACCATGAAGAGCCTGCTTGAATCAGGCGTGCATTTTGGGCATCAGGTAAAACGCTGGGATCCGCGGATGAAAAAATACATCTTTGCGGAGCGGAATGGGATCCACATTATTGATCTGCAAAAAACCATCCAGGCAATAAAAGAAGCCTACGATGCGGTGCGCAAACTTATCTCGTCAGGCAAGACGGTTCTTTTTGTAGGAACCAAAAAGCAGGCGCAGCAGGCAATCCAGAAAGAAGCAGAGCGCTGCGGGATGTTCTACATCAACAGCAGATGGCTCGGCGGAATGTTAACAAACTTCAGCACAATTAAAAAATCCCTGCTCAGGCTCAAGAAGCTTGAAAAAATGGAAGTGGACGGGACTTTTGAAAACCTTACAAAAAAAGAAATAGCCGGTTTGGGAAAAGAACGGGCCAAGCTTCAGAAAAACCTTGGGGGCATCAAAGAGATGAAAGAACCCCCCGGGATACTTTTCATTATTGACACCAGAATGGAAGCCATCGCTGTTGCCGAAGCCAAACGCATGGGCATCCCCATTGTGGCCGTGGTTGACACAAACTGCAACCCCGAAGGTATAGATTACCCCATTCCGGGAAACGACGACGCAATAAGGGCTATTACCCTCTTTACCCAGATTATAGCCAATGCGGTTATCGAAGCGGACAACGAAGTGGGCCTTAAGATCATTGAAAACCTCGATTCCGACGAAGAAGAAATGGATGAAATCAAGAGCGACGCTTCCATGAAGGAAGAGGATCGGGAAGTCGATATCACCACCTACACCGAAGACCCGCAGAAGGCCAAAGAAGAAGCCGAACCGGAGGACGACGATTTACCGGTGGATATTGACAAAGCATACGGAGAGGAATGAGGAGAAAATTATATGGCAGAAATAAGCGCTGAATCGGTAAAGACCCTCCGGGCCAAAACCGGAGCCGGCATAGTAGAATGCAGAAACGCCCTTGCGGAAACAGGCGGGGATTTTGAGAAGGCAGAAAAATTATTAAAAGAAAAGGGCCTCGCGGCGGTGGAAAAACGCTCAGGCAGGGCCGCAAACGAAGGCAAGATCTTTATCAAGATCGGCAATTCCGCCGGAGCCTCCTGTGCAGCTCTTGTTGAGCTTGCGTCTGAAACCGACTTTGTGGCAAGAAACCCCGAGTTTATCGCCCTGGGCGAAGCCATTGCGGACAAGGTGCTTGAAAAGGGCTACGCCGAACCAAACGAAGAGCTTCACGGCATGGTCACCGATTTGGCGGCCAAAATCAGGGAAAACATAAGCCTTAAAAAAATCCACACGGTTAAAGCCGGAGACTGCGAATACCTTGCCAGCTATATACACGGCGACGGCGCGATAGGCGTAGTTGTAAAAGCCGCCGCAGAAAAAGCTGAAGCTTTCACCGATGAAGCAAAAGAGTTTGTCTTTACAATCGCCCTCCATGTGGCGGCATTTAACCCTATGGCCCTGGATCAGACAAAAGTCGATCAGGCCTGGCTTAAAGAGCAGGAAGAAATTTTCCGCAAGCAGATGGAGCAGGATGAAAGCATGAAAGGAAAGCCCGCCAACATTCTGGAAAATATACTCAAAGGAAAAGTAAGCAAGTTCCTTAAAGAAATTTGCCTTATGGATCAGTCATACGTGAAGGATGAAAAAATGACCGTCGCCAATGCCGTTAAGGATGCGGGGAAGCGGTTCGGCACAAACCTGAGCGTAGCGGATTATGTCTATCTAAAAGTAGGCGGATGAAATGAGCGAAACCATAACTTCCGCAGAAGAAAGGATGAAAAAAACCCTGTCCAGCCTGAAGGATGGTTTTGCCACCCTCAGGACAGGCAGGGCATCGGCGGCGATCTTTGACAAGATCAGGGTGGACGCTTATGGGGATAAATCGCCAATCAACCAGGTGGCAAACATTTCCGTCCCCGAAGCCAGGCTTATCGTAATTCAGCCCTGGGACAAAGCGCTTATCGGTGAAATTGAAAAGGCTATCCGCACTTCCGAACTGTCCCTTAACCCTTCCAACGACGGCAAGGTTATACGCATTTCCATTCCGCCGCTGACAGAGGACAGGCGCAAGGAGCTGGTAAAACAGGCCAAAAACCAGGCCGAGCAAAGCCGTGTCGCCGTAAGGAATATACGCAGGGACGGCAACGAGGAGCTTAAAAAACTCCATAAAGACTCAAAGATAACCGAGGACGAAGTAAGCAAATCCGAAGATGAACTCCAGAAATTGACCGACAGCTACATTGGAAAACTCAACCAAATTCTGGAGGAGAAAGAAAAGGAGATCATGGAAGTTTGACCCCCGCTCCATCCGCGCAGAACCGGCAGGAAACCGGCCTTCAGCATATCGGCATCATAATGGACGGAAACGGCCGCTGGGCCAAACAGCGGGGAATGATCCGCAGCCAGGGCCACCTTGAAGGGCTGAAGGCGGCCAAACGTATAGTAAAGGCCGCCAGCGACCTTGGGCTTCCCTATCTGACCCTTTACACTTTTTCCACCGAAAACTGGAAGCGTACCGTTGAAGAAGTTGGGTTTCTTATGGGCCTTGTAAAGCAATACCTAAGGGAAGAACTGGGCTTTTGCCGGGAGAACGGAATCAGGGTGCGCCACGCCGGAGACAGGAAGGGGCTTCCAACGGATATTTTAAAAGAGCTGGACGACACCTGCGAAGCCACAAAAGATTTTAAAGGCTTGCAGGTAATACTGGCCCTGAATTACGGCGGCAGGGACGAAATCGTCCGGGCTGTAAAACGTATGCTTTCCATTGTTTTTACAGCAGGAAATAACGACGGCGATGCCGCCAGCGTCAACAATGTAACCGAAGAAAAGCTTGGCAGCTTCATGGATAACCCGGATATACCCGACCCGGATTTGATTATAAGAACCGCCGGGGAATTCAGAACCAGCAATTTCCTCCTCTGGGAAAGCGCTTACGCTGAATACCATATTTCTGCTAAGCTATGGCCGGACTGGATGCCTGAAGATTTGGCGGAAGCCATTGCTTCATACAAGAGCCGAGATCGCCGCTTCGGGGGAATTACGGAAAACCCTGATGGCAAACAGGAGAAAGCAGGTAGAAAACATGAATAAAATTGTTAAACGACTGATTGTTTTTTTCATAGGCCTCCCTCTACTCCTTTCAATAATTCTTTTTGCCCCCCATTACAACCACCTGCTTCTTAACATTGTGGTTATAATTTTTTCCGTACTGGGGGCAGTGGAATTCAGAAATATACTGGCCTGTAAAAATCTGAAAATCTCCCTGCCGGAGGCGATAATTCTTGGGGCCCTGAGCCCTGCTGCATGGACTGTGGTAGAAAGCTTCGGCGTTATGGGCAACATTGTACCAGGCGCATACATCCTCGGCGCCATCTGGCTTTTGAGTTCCAGAATATTCTCCAGCCAGGAAAAACTTGACTCTTACATAGGCCGTACCGCCGCAGGTTTTTCAATAATGATCTATCCTGGTTTATTGATGGCCTGGATAATTCAAATGACTGTTTTCAGCGAAGCAAGATGGGTCATCCTTGTGTTTTTCCTTCTGGTCCTTATCAACGATGCAGCCGCCTGGGTCTTTGGCATTCTTTTTGGAAAAAACAACCGTGGCCTTATAGCCGCAAGCCCAAACAAAAGCATAGCCGGCTTCGCAGGCGGCATGATCATATCCATAACAATAGGAATGCTTGCGGTACAGTTCCTCCCAGTAGCCTTTGAATCCAATGTTATGCCTTCTTTGGCGGCCGGCGCACTTTTGGGTTTCTTCACCGGAATAGCTGCCATACTTGGCGACCTTGGCGAATCTGCCATAAAGCGCAGCGCCGGGGTGAAGGATTCAGGTTCCTTAATACTTGGCAGAGGCGGCACTCTGGACTCAATTGACTCTCTGGCTTTGGCTGCGCCTGTCTACTATATAATATACCGGTTCTTGTTCTAGCCATGCATACTCAAAAGGTGGCTGTCCTTGGCGCTACAGGATCGATAGGGAAAAGCACCCTGGACATACTCAGGAACGAAAGAGAACGCTTTAAGCCTGTCCTGTTCAGCGCACATAAAAACAGGGAAGAACTTGTCAAACTAAAAAATGAATTCCCAGGCGCCATTACTGCGCTGGCAGGTCATGATCCTGACGCAGAAAATTCTTTGGATTCCAAAATTGATTTTTTTGGGCGGCAGGGCTTGCTGGACGCAATAACGTCAGCCGGCGCAGACATCAGCGTAAACGGCATTTCAGGCGCCGCAGGGCTGGAGCC
>Ga0209755_10007783_pt1 | contig 11561 bp, 9 predicted proteins | sample TergutCo191P1_FD_187301 | JGI IMG/M metagenome (GOLD analysis project Ga0209755, IMG submission 187301) | Cornitermes sp. P1 segment gut microbial communities from Petit-Saut dam, French Guiana - Co191P1 (SPAdes) (version 2) | ecosystem: Host-associated > Arthropoda: Insects > Digestive system >...
GATTCGAAGCTCAGCATAAAGTTTGATGATTTTAATTTGTGTTGTCCGCTCCAGTACTTCGGTTGTTCTTTGTTCTTGTTCTGACATAGACTCACCGCTCAACAGATTACACGGCAGATATTTATGTTTTATATCTCTGTAACTTTGCATTTTTAAAATTCATAAAACTTTTCCCTTTAACAATCCATCTACCATCACAATTCTGTGGGTCAAGTTAAGCACTAAATAACATAACTTTTGGCATTAAAAGTAATGCAGTAGATACACAAGTTGGCTCTTACACGTTATGGATACTAAAAGTCATTTGATATGTGCTTGTTATTGTATAAAGTATGGTCTATGTAAGATTGGAGATGTTTAGGGCGTTTTTCTTTTTAAACTTGTAAAAACTGTAATTTGGTCAGCAGTCAAACTAGCACGTTCAGCTAAGCGTGATTTTTGTGTTAAAGAATCTGTTTTTTATGTTTTACCGTTAAAACATTTATATTTCAATAACGCTTACTTATTTTAAAATCCTTAACTAATAAGAACACTGTTATCAATAGGTAAACGAGGGTTAATCACGAGTAAACAAATTTACGCTTTAATGTTAATACTTGCAATTTCTACAACTTTATTAGCTCTGCCGGTTTTTGACGTTTATGCGGCGGTAGATGAAGAAGTAATTATGTGGACAAACTTGTCAAATATGCCTACAAGTCGCGGTGGACTATGCTCCGCTGTGGTATCGGGCAAAATTTATGCTATAGGCGGTTCAAATAGCAGTAATGTTCTTGATGTAAATGAAATGTATGATACTACAACCGGTCGTTGGTCTACTAGAGCCTCTATGCCAACTGCTAGAACAGGGTTTGCCACTGCGGTATATGAGAATAAAATTTATGCCATTGGGGGTTCAATAGGTGAGAGTTTTACAGGTAAAGTAGAAGTTTATGACACTATCGGTGATACATGGTCTACTTTATCTTCTATGCCTATGTCCCGAGCAGATTTAACTGCCAATGTTGTTGGCGATAAAATTTACTTCATCGGCGGTAAAGCACTCTCTAATAATTCACCTTATTATACTCAAACAAATGATAATCAAGTTTATGATATTAAAACTAACACTTGGTCCACATGTGCTTCTATGCCTATTTCTCTTCAAGGTTACGCCTCTGTTGTTGTAGGCACAAAAATTTATGTTATTGGAGGCTCAAGGCAATCTCTCTCTGGCGTTGACACCTCTACTAGTAATTTACAAATCTATGACACTGAAACTGATAAATGGTCAAATGGACAACCTCTGCTTTTCTCCTCTAGTTACGGCGCAGCAGTTGTAACATCCGGCGTTATGGCGCCCATAAAAATCTATTGTGTTGGCGGTTTTTCTGTTGAAACTTTTACTGATAAAACACAAATTTACGATGTAGCAAACGATTACTGGACTGACGGCCCCAAAATGTCTGCCCAAAGAGCCTATCTGGGCTTAACTATCGTAAACGATATCATTTACGCGACGGGGGGTCTTGACGGAGTAAAATGTTTAAACCTTCATGAAGAATTAAAACCCATAGGATATGGTAAAGTTCCTCCCGTAATAGATATAACTAGTCCCCAACAAAATAAAACATATAAAACTATACAGATAGACTATCAAGTTAACAAAGCCGTTTCTTGGGTTGGCTACTCTTTAGATAATAACCTAAATGTAACCTTAACAAAAACCTCCTCTATTGTAGAAAATATACCTGACGGTTCCCACTCTATAGTACTTTTTGCCAAAGACGCTCTGGGCAACATTGGCGTTTCAAAAACAATCTATTTCACAATTGACAACACTGTTCCAATAATTACTATAATAAATCCTCTCCACCAAGCATACAGCACAGCAGACATAGCCTTAACCTTCATAATTGACAAACCTGTAACACAAATATCCTACAGCCTAAACGGACAAAATAATGTACCCATCACCGGCAACATCACCATACCTGCCCTACCCGACGGCGACCACGTAATAACCGTATACGCCACCGATGAGCTTGGCAACTTGGGTACATCAGACGAGATCACCTTCACAATAGCCACATTCCCAATATCCAAGGTAGCTATAACAATTCTTGTAATAATGATCCTTATCACCTCAGGATACCTCGCAATTAAACACAAAAAAACTAACATCACACAACCCATTGAAACATCTGAAATAAAAAAATAATGTAGAATTATCTTTTACAAACTAACTTTTTTGTAAGAGCAAATGCTACTTTTAGCTTGAACTTTCAAAGTCACGTATGTGCTTTGCTGTTATTGAGTCGTTGCTGTTTTGTAAATTGTCTAATTATTTGTTTGCTTGGAGCAAAGTTTAAGTAAATTTGACTGTCAACCTGTCCTGATGTATTATGACGTATATGCTTGATTATGTTTCAGCTGAAAGCGAGGGTTGCTCTTCAAAAATAGTGCTCGACGACCGAATTTTCTACGTTAAACTACTAACTTCACCTGTGGGGTCTGCCAAATATTTTTCTGCTAACCAAGACGGTCATTTACAAAAAGAAATCTCTAAATCCGAATTTGAACTATGGGTAAACATTTTAGCTGACAATGACTCCGACGTAAAAGACATACTTGAAAAAATCACTCAAGGCAAAAAATATTAACGCTTATTTATCGCTAATTTTTCTGGTTGAACTGACCGGTTGTTTGTAACAGGTTTATTTCTTGCATGATTGATTCTTATTGGTTTAGTGGATAAAAAAGAGTGCTTAAATATTTGTTTGTTATGTAGACAAGGGTTGGTTGGGGTAGTAGTATAGCCCGGTATTACGATGGGCTCCAGAAGTAACCAGAATGGGTATGCTGACTTCCTTTGGAAGAGTGACGAAGTTCTGGAGCTGTAGATACCCATTGGTCGTCGGTTCAAATCCGATCTGCCCCACCACTTTCTTTTAACCAATATTTTACTACATTCTAAAGCCGCAGGGTAATTACTGCAAAATGTCTGGGACCTATGGCAAAGAATATGAGAGTATTTGTAAAATAAATGGGTATGCTAATGGTCTTTTTTGTTGGTTGTATTTTGTGTCAAAATTTTTTGTCTGTTATTAACTGAGGTGACACGTAAGAAAAAAAATTAAATTGTAATTTACCTTTTAGTTAGAAGGCCCACCAGCCTATTGCAAATATTGCTGTAAAGTAGCATAGTAATGCTCCTGATATGATTATGATGGTTATTGTGGCTACTTTTTTATTGTTAGTTAATGCTCCTAGGAGAATGAACATTGGGAACATGGCCATTATGTAGCGTGGGACGCTTATCCACCATGATGTTGAAACTGCAAGAGCCCAAGATAGAAACATGTATGTAATGTATGACGGTGGTGCTCGTTTCCAAATGATAAGGCTTATCATAAGTAATCCAAAAACGGCAAAAGCTATTGGTGCAATTCCACAGGTGATAATGTCGGGGTAGCTATAGCTAGTTATGCAGTTGTAAGCATTTGTTAACCCTGCTATGGGGTCAAGTCTGTTAAACCAATGTGTGGCCTCTATGCTCATAAAAGTGAAGGGGTCACCTGTGACTTGATTATCAATAACTAGATATGTAAGAAAACCTGCTAATGCGAGAAATATCCATGCTATGTTTAGATCGGTTTTTTTTGGTTTCCATTCTTTTTGATGATAATACTCTACTAGTAGTACAGGTAATAGTAAAAGTCCTGCTAGTCGTGTTAGAGACGCAAATAGGCCAAGTGTGCCGGCTAGTTTCCATTTGCTTTGTCGTGCATAGTAAAAGCTGGCTATGGTTAAGGCAAAGAAGAGGCTTTCAGTGTATGGGGCTGAGAAAAAGTAGGCTGTGGGGAAAATACTTAGAAATAGTACTGCTTTTATGGCTACGTTTTTGTTGAATTCGTGTTTTGCTAGTTTGTATATGTATAGGCATACTATTGTACTGCATATGTTTGAGACTATTAGAGCTGAGTAATTGATATAGTTTAAGCCTATAGTGCATAGGCGTATTAGTATGGGGTATAGTGGGAAGAACACTATAAAATTGTATGCGTCAAGAGTTGGGTTGCTTTCGTACCAGTTTTTAGCTATGTCAACATAATGGGGTGCGTCCCAATGGTTAAATACGTCTGTTATAGAGGCTGGAAATGCTCCTGTGTTTTTGTATATTGCAATGTAACCTACAGTGAAAACCAAAATTTTTGCAACTATAAAAATGAGGCAGGCTAGTTTTGCTGTTTGTGAAATGTTTTTAACTCTTTGAGCTACGTTAAAGTCCATGATTTGGCCACGTGTGCTACTATGTTTAGTAAACACGGCTGTATATAGCTTTGCAAAGTGCCTTTTCTACGTTACGTTTACTTTCCTGCATGTACTAATGTTATATGGTAATGGTTATGTTTAAATGCTTGCATCCCCTCCCCCTACAGGGGATATACATGCATGTTCACAAACAACGAAAAGAAATATCTGACCGCCTAGCCCGCATCGAAGGACATGTTCACGGCGTCAAAAACATGGTTGAAACAGACAAAACCTGCCCTGAAATACTCCTACAAATAACCGCAATACGCGCAGCACTAAACAAAGTATCCCAAATAATCATAGAAGACCATATTGAATCCTGCCTAAAAGAAGCTGCCACCTCAGGAAAAACTGAACCAAACTTTGAAAAACTAAAAGAAACCCTATCAAAAATCATCTAACACAGACGAAAAAACATGACCCCAAAACAGTTAATCCTCCTCCTCTTCACCATAATAGGCTTAACAGGCTGGCTAACAACAACCCTTAACCTATTACCCTCAACAATAACATTTACCCTCCAAATCACCTCCGCTACAATAGCCCTATTAACCATAGGTTATGGCGCAATTAAAAACCTAACCGAACGCATCTTTAGCATGGACCTACTAGCAACCATAGCTATAATCGCCTCTATAATTAGCCAAGAATACTTGTCTGCCACCATAGTTGCTCTTATGCTAATAGGCGGAGAAATGCTTGAAAATTACGCCCAACAAAAAAGCACAAATGCTATACAAAAACTAGTAGAAGAACAACCTCAAACAGCCATAGTTATACGAGAAGGCAAAGAACTCCAAATAAACCCTAAAGAAGTCCAAATCGGCGAAACAGTCCTAGTAAAACCTGGTGCAAAAATTCCCATAGATGGAATAATCCAAAAAGGACATGCATACATTAACCAAGCTTTAATAACAGGCGAATCTGTGCCTGCTGAAAAAAGCGAAGGCAACACAGTTTACAGCGGAACTACCATTCAACAAGGCGCCCTATACATTACAGCAACAGCCATAGGCGAAAAAAGCACATACGGCAAAATAATCACTCTAGTAAAAGACGCTAAAGAAAAAAAAGCCCCCATAGAACGAACCGCTGACAAATACGCAAAATACTTTACACCCGCCATACTCGTAATTGGCTTAACAGTTTTCGCATTAACACAAGACATAATGCGTATGGCCGCCGTCTTTGTCATAGCCTGCCCCTGCGCGTTAATACTCTCTACACCCGCCGCCATTGTGGCAAGCATTGGAAACGCGGCAAAACAGGGCATACTTGTACGAAACGGAGAAACCTTGGAAAAAACATCCAAAGTAAACACGCTAGTTTTAGATAAAACAGGAACAATTACTAAGGGCAAATTAGAAATTACAGACATACAAAGCTTTACCCCAAAATATAGCTCTGACCAAATTTTACAATATGCCGCTGAAAGCGAAAAATGCTCCGAACACCCCTTTGCAAAAGCTATAACAGAAAACGCCACCAAAAAAGGATTAAACATATCACACCCAAACAATTTTGAACACCACCCAGGCTTAGGCGTGAGCATAAACAAAGACGAAACAACTATAATTGTTGGCAACACACGTTTAATGCAAAAATACGCTATTGATATACTAACCTGCCCAGTTCAAAATTACATAACACAACAGGCTAAGTGCACAGTTATTCTTGTTGCAAAACAACAAACCGTGATAGGCGCAATAAGCTTATCTGATCAACCCCGTGAAAACGCAAAAAACATAATAGCACAAATTAGAGCAAACGGTGTAAAACAAATTATAATGTTGACAGGTGACAACAAAACCGTTTCAGACAACATTGCAACTACCTGCGAAATAGATGAGGTCCTATCCGAGTTGCTACCTGCTGATAAAGTAAACAAAATCAGCAACCTTAAAAATCAAGGATTAACCGTTGCCATGGTAGGCGACGGAGTTAACGATGCCCCTGCACTTGCCCATGCAGATGTAGGTATAGCCATGGGCTTATCTGGAACTGACATAGCTATAGAAACTGCAGGCGCCGTCCTCGTAGCCGATGACTTAACAAAACTACCCCAACTGCTAAAAATTGGCAAAGCAACAATGTCTATAATTAAACAAAACATAGCCTTTGCCATAGCCGTAAACATCATAGGTATAGCCTTATCCAGCCAAGGACTAATAACACCTCTAATGGCCTCTATAATTCACGAAAGCAACGCCTTAATTGTTATGATAAACTCGCTTAGACTCCTAAAAATAAAATAAGCGAAAATTCGTAACCTTTTTTGTAGTGATCTGTTTTAAAATAGAAATATTTTAAGTCGAATTCTTTTATAGTTCTTTTAGGGTTATGCTTGGTTGTTGCTTGATTTCTGCCAGTATGTCCTCCATAGTTTGGTTTTGTATTTTTGATTTTCTGCCGAAGTTAAGTGGCTTGGGTTTATGATTTCCTGCTTTTTGACATTTGTTTAGACGCGGGTTACTGTTCGTATGCATACAAGGGACCATTTTGATGTGTCTTGTTTACTTTCGCCGGTTTACATGTGTTTGACGATTGCGGCTCTTTTTTCGTTTGATATTAGTTTTGGCATGTAACTTCTAAAATTGGCTATGGCCTGCAAGCAAACAAATTTTATAAAACGAGTTTTCATTGAAGTGCAATGGAAAAAGTCTTTTTGCCCTATTACTTTTAACTATGGATGGTTGGAAGAAACACCAAAGTTTTTTTGAGACAACATGACCTCGTCACTCAAAATGGTGTGTGCTCCCCTAGCGAATCAGAAGGCCAGAGCTTCGAGCTCGCATAGGAAAAGGCACAAAATCACTAAAGGAGCATCTTCTAACCTGAATTCTCATCAAAATTATAGTATACAAGGCTGATTTTTGTTCACCATATTTTGTTATATAGTATTTATTTTGTTTCATCATCGTGTTTTTTTATGTATTAACTCTTGTTTTTACGCGTTTGTCGCATCGATAATTTTTGCCCATGACGTATACTATAATTATAGTCTACAACAACAATGTGAGTGGCAAACAATAACATTCAACATGAAATACGTCATAACTGAGTTATTATTTGTGCAAATGCGTTAAAACAGATGCGTATATGTGTATACTACAAAAACAGCGAGAAATCAGGTTACGGGGAAACGTAATACTTGGAGAATTGAGTGTAAGTATTTGACTTTTCGTGCTAGGCTTAAGTGTTTGGCTCGTAGGGCGATTTGTTGTTCTAAATCGTTGGATATGCATAAGATTGTTTTTGGTTTGCTTATAAACGTGTTAGAATTTGGGTGCAAACTATTTTGATACATGACCCGAATTTGTTTGTTGTTTGAATGTTGTGTTGGGTCTTTTTTATGGTTCTTTGTTGTGTTTTTGGAGATTTTTTCTTTGCTCATATGGAGGTTAACTTACGGGAATTTAGGGTAATTACTCAACTTAGATTTATAAACTTTGACTGTTTATCACTACAACGAACGCTACGTCAAATTGCATCCATTACAACTTGTTTTACCCGTAAAACCATAGTGTAACCTTGCTTTTCTTAATTAATATCTATCAAAAACATCTTAACCAGCTCACATAATATTGCATTAAGTAACACTGTTCGTTGTAGTGTTATATTTCCTAACTTCATCATTATGCTTAAAATATCCATATATTTTAATTTGTCGTTCTCCCTGTAACACTACAACGAACGCTACGTCAAATTACATCCATTACAGCTTATTTTACCCGTGAACCCGTAGCGTAACCTTGCTTTTCTTAATTAATATCTACCAAAAACATCTTAACCAGCTCACATAATATTGCATTAAGTAACACTGTTCGTTGTAGTGGTAAGATAGCCAATATTTAAATATTATTTCTAAATATAATATATGCATGGAGGACTGATAAAAAGATTATGAATAAACAAAAAACTCTTGTAAGTCTCTTGTTAATGTGTATACTATCACTCTCAAGTGTGTCTCTGGCGTTTGGAAATTTAGCTTCAGCTACTACTGGCGCGGTCAACTTTTTACCAAATAAATCGTATTATCCACCTAATGGATTTGACACTCTCAATGAAGAGCAGTTGTCTTTAAGCACTGCCCAATACATAACAACTAGACTAGCAAGCAAATACCCAAATAGTTATTTTAGTGCTTACGGCGCTACCTGCACACTTAACAATTATCAAACTGTCACTAGTTACCTGACAAATAATTATGACAATGTAGTGTTCTATTCAAAAGGACACCGCGGGATGAGCGGATCTCATATATCACTTCTTGACAATGTTGCTAATGGCTTCTATGATCATAACATTGGATCTAAAACATCGTATGACAAGAATAGATTTACATTTATATGGCACTGCCAAACAGCAATGTACTACAATAACAATGGCGCACCTAACACGGACCCGATAGGGGCTGTTGGAATGCCCTACGCCTTTACACACAACAACTATCTACAAAAATGGGATACTACTGGGCATCAAGTTTATTTAGGCTGGGTTGATAGAGCGAATTATGTGCTACCAAACGGTACATCAATGAAAGTTGGATCACCTCAGTACGAATGGAAACCTAATTCCAGTTTCACTTACTCTGACGTTGCTAAGCAGTTCTGGAATAACATGAGCCAAAATTTAACAACTAAAGACTCACTGGATACAATGTCTAGGACAGTTTATGGCAATAATACTCCATTCACTAGTAACAATGATCTAAATCAGTGGCTAATTGTATATGGAAATTGGAACCTGAAACTACCTGCTTAGGAGGAATATAAATGAAAAAATATTTGATAAAAATTTTTACACCTTTGCTCGTTATGCTAATTGCAACATCTTTAGTAGCAGGAGTCTTGCCGGCTACAGCTACAGACCAACCTGCTGATAAATATACCGACTTTATGGAAAAGGTATTGTCAGTAGATATAGCAAAATACAACATTGAACTCACGAGCAATTTCACAAGTGACATACTTGACAGAAAAATAACCTACATGAAATACGAGCTCACATCAGAACAGAGTAACTTAGGCATCCTCTTTAGTGTTGAAAAAGGCGTAATAACCTCATGCAGTGTTTCGATATTGGATGGAAAAGTTTTCACTACAAAGCAGTACAGTAGCCCGCTTGATGCTGTAAAAGTTTTTCTTGAAAAATACCAAACCTACACCAAAATTGATTCAAACCGTCTAATAACTATGATAGGCAATGTTGACTTAACAAAAAATTCCACCATGACTATGGAAAACATGAAACTCACTGTAACAAATATAGCCGTTGGAGAAACACGTCAAATATCCTTATTATGGACACAGGTAATCAACGGTGCAGATTATAACTTGTTCGACGTTACCTTTGATAAAGAAAGAAATTTCGTTACAATGGGCGATAGTCGTGAAGTTTTTATAATCGGGGATACTTCGGTGAATATTTCAGAGGAGCAGGCTATTGAGATAGCTTTGGAGAAACTGCAGTTTTACTCTTATGAAATGCCTGATGGTTCAGTAGTAAAAGATTTTAAAGTAAGCAGAGATGCTGTTGTAGCGACGTTAGTCACTTATAGCGGTGCTTATGAACTTAGACCTTATTGGGATGTCAGAATGTTTTTAGATGAAATGTCTCCCGGGGGCGTATTGGGTATTACCGCGTTCATTTGGGCTAATACTGGTGAAGTCATCTCATACAGCAACATGGCAACTGGTGGAACCGTTTATCCTGACAACTATAACCCCACTGACTCTGAACAAACATCATCTAACTATACTTTAATGGCTGTAATGGCGACAGTTATCGTAGCAGTAATAGCAGTAGTAGCAATTGGATTAATGGCTAAAAAAAGATGCAAATAAATATCATCCTTTCTTTTTTTGTTAAACCCTGAATTCCGCGTTAAATTAGCGTAGCATTAATATTGATGTTAGTCATGTTTCTTGTGTCAAGTTGCTGTAGACTTTAATTTAGTCTCGTGAAAACTTTTTAAATCACAATTTTTTTTAACTTGCCTCGCGTATACGCTAAAATTAGCGTAGACAGAAAATTAAATCGATAAAAAACTAAAAACATAAAAATATTAGGAACAGTTACTAAATAACTTTTATGATTTAAATACAAGTTCATGACATATACAAAATATGAACAGAAAAGACAAACTTGCACTACAAACCCGCATACAAACAACACTACCAACCCTAAACGAATACCAAAAAAGACACTACCTAGCAACCGAAGCAAAAACAATAGGCCCCGGAGGCATAAGCCTAGTCAGCCGCATCTCAGGCATCACACCCCCAACCATAAGCGCAGGCATAAAAGAACAAAACAACCCAAACCACACCCCACCCCAACTAGGCAAAAGCCGCAAAAAAGGAGCCGGCAGAAAAACCATCTGCAACAACCAACCAACAATACTTAACGCCCTCAAAAACCTAGTAGAACCCCACACCAAAGACGACCCCATACGCACCAACCTATGGACAAACAAAAGCCTACGCAAACTCCAAAAAAACCTAAACCAACAAGGCTACAAAGTCAGCTACCGCATAGTCGGCAAAATGCTAAAACAATTAGGCTATGGACTACAAGCAAACAAAAAAACCCTAACCGTGGGGCCTTCTCATCCTGACCGTGATGCACAATTTGAATACTTAAACACTAAACCCTAAAAGCAGTAGCAAAGGGAAATCCTGTGCTCTCTATTGATGCTAAAAAGAAGGAAAATATTGGGAATTTTAAAAATAACGGTTAAACCTATCAGTCGCATGGTATGCCTGTGGAGACGTTGGATCATGATTTTCTAGTTGAAGCGTTGGGTAAGGCTACGTCTTATGGGGTGTATGATGTTTTTAAGAATCGTGGGTTTGTTAATGTGGGTTTGAGTTGTGAGATGGCTGTTTTTGTTGTTGAGTCTTTGTGGGGGTGGTGGTATGTGGAAGGGAGTTTTGAGTATGTTGGGGCTGAGGAGATTGTTTTGACGTGTGATTGTGGTGGGGGTAATGGTTATTGTAGTTGGTTGTGGGAGTTTGAGTTTTCAAAGTTTGTTTGTGAGGTGGGGTTGTCTGTTAGGGTGTTGTATTTTCCGTCTGGGACGTCTAAGTGGTATAAGGTTGAGCGTCGTTTGTTTTGTTTTATTAGTAAGAGTTGGTGGGGAGACTGTCTAAAAACTCAGGTTTCAATTAATCTAACCGCAACATGTAGTGTACGGTAAAAAAATGTGTGATATGTGCAGTGTATTGCAGTTGGTGGGCACTAGTTTTTAGACAGTCTGGGGG
>Ga0209755_10007784_pt1 | contig 11561 bp, 11 predicted proteins | sample TergutCo191P1_FD_187301 | JGI IMG/M metagenome (GOLD analysis project Ga0209755, IMG submission 187301) | Cornitermes sp. P1 segment gut microbial communities from Petit-Saut dam, French Guiana - Co191P1 (SPAdes) (version 2) | ecosystem: Host-associated > Arthropoda: Insects > Digestive system...
TCACCCACACATTCTGGCACGAAGTAGGATAAAAATTAATGTAAATGATTAATTTGCTTGCTGAGAAGTGAAAAATGTTTCATCTATTGAAACTGTTGTTAATTAGATCTTGTTTCAGCATTTCTCTTTGTGTGAACATTTTTGCTCTTTCTTTTAAGGAAGTTGCAGCGCACCAATGACGAATTACAAGAACAAGTTGAAAGCTTGCAGGTTCAGGTGGAGCATCTTCATACAAGGTGAGAGGCACAAACAGCCTGTTATGCTTTTCCACACCTGATGTAGTGCACTGTCCAGAAATTCAATGCTGCCAGCTGTCCTGCTGCAATTCGTGTATTAGAATGTGTGCACGGGCATTTAAATTAACTGGTCTGATACCTCTGTGTGGGGCATATGACATCATTAATTGGAAGTTTATCAACCTTGGTATCAAGACTGTCTTTAACATCTGTAAAGTTGTATGTAGTTTTGTAGAAGTGGTTTGTAACTTTACAGTTATTATCTTTGAATGGTTGCTTCTGTCAGTGTGGACTACATTCTGTTGGAGCCACAAATGGCATAATTATTATTTTTTTAAAGGATAACACTATTGTGTACTCAAATATATCTCTTCAGTATATCAGTTGATGACTTGCCCCAGAAAAGTATTCAAACTAAGTACCATAATGTACGTGCAGGAAGCAGGCAATGTTGGTGAGTATGGAGATCTGAGGCATTGATCACTCCCCCTCTTTCAGATTTTGAATCATGTTTATTCTCTCTTGGGAGAGAAAGTGAAAGAGTCCGGAAGGTTTTACTCCAACTTACAAACTTATTATTCAAAATATTCTTTTCCTGAAGTCTGCCTGAAATTGCTTTTGTTGATAACCTGTTTAATTGGTGCTGGTTTTATATATAGAATCGATTGTAATGATATATATAAGAACAGCTGAGGTAGTGTGTATGTTCATGCTTTCTTTCAGTTGACCATTGTTGTATGGGACTGTTCCTTGTTCCAGTATACTACCACATTTCATGAGTATTCCTTATAAGTATGTACAGGGTAGTTTAATGTTGGGTGAAGGGAGTGGGAAAGGTTAATCATTTCCTTTTGTAATGAGGCACATTGAGCAATGTGTTAGTGAAACTATACAGTTATCAGGCTTTAAGTGGTGTTGCTGTTTGTCCTCAATGAAATAAAGGTGAACGGTGTCATGGTCTGAAAAGATGTATCATACAGTGACGTTTTCACTAATTCACTGCTCAGTGTAAGTGCTGAGATGTTCTAAATCCAGGATCTAGTATGTTGTTTCCATGTCTGCATGTGTCAAAGTAGCATACCAGATATTCTGCGGACAGTTCCAGTCCTCCTGGATCTTTGTAGGTGTGTTACTTCAGACACAGTTTTTTACAGTGTTAGTTGTTCATAACTCACGCACAACCTCTGTGTGGTGAGAATTTTCTCACAGCTTGTGAGCTGTTCACTGAATGATTTCTGTATTCATAGCAGGTTTGTTGGCAACACAGAATTTTTAGGGACAGTGGCTCTTTATTGAGGACTGAAGCCTGTGTTCATCATTTGTTTGGGTCTGTATCTTGCCACTGGCACATTCACACTGACCATTTTTGCACTTCATCCACTTTCTCTCCAGTTTCCATTTGAATAATGCTAATGCTGAATGATAAACACTTTTTCTGCAACAGTAAGATGCATTGCAGTTAAATGTGCAATACAGCCACATTGAAATAGCTCCAGTGCGCTAACATGACATCTAACTGTCTTTCCTCAAAATCTACTGTCAACAGTGCTTCTAGTTTTTTATACACTTTGCATTTAAGGCCATATTTTACTGTTCCTTCTTCATATCCCTCTATTAATACTAAAGATAGTGCTTGGTATTTGGCTGGGCCATTGCACTTTCACTTTGTTAGCATGGCACAACAACTTACTAATTAGATACAATAACATACTAATTAGATACAATAGCATACTAATTAGATACAGTAACATACTAATTAGATAAATAGTGTATAAGTGTTTTTATATTATTGTATCTAATAATAGTGCAGTTATTGGAATATATATGGTCTTATGATATAACATTTATCAGAATACCAGGAACAGTGCAGAATGTTCCAATTTTCATGGACATCTAAAACAGTGGACCACAACACATGTCTAGGTTCCATATTATGTGCTTACAACTCACACATAACTTGCATGTGGTAAGGGTTGGCTTCCAGTGCTGACACATCGACCCTGAAGATGGCAGTGGTATGTTCTTCCATAATGTTGCTATTGACATACCTGAATCAGGGTTTGACATTCATAGGACTGTGCGGTGTGATATATTCTCGTAATAAAAGCAACGAGATGCACTATTTCTCAAATTTATTTTGGTAAAGAACTCTACATGTTTCAGACAGATTTGCTGCCCATCATAAGGAGTCTCAACACTGTATACACAGCAGTAGGTATTTGTCATGCTAGTTATGTTGGCTGTCTGCTAGCGAGGTCAGGATCCTGACCTCGCTAGCAGACAGTCAACATAACTAGCATGACAAATACCTGTTGCTTGTATACGGTGTTGATACTTCTTATAATGGGCAGCAGATCAGTCCAAAACATGTAGAGTTCTTTACCAAAATAAATTTGAGAAATAGTGCATCTCGTTGGCTTTTATTATAAGCTGAATCAAGGTGTCACCCCAGCAGACAGCATTGTGACTCATGACTGCCATGAGAGCCTTAATTCTTTTAGTGCTCAGTTTTTTTTTTTTGCTATAATTATTTAAATGTGAGCCAGGATGGCATCATCATTATAGCACCTAGGTAGTTGGCTGGAATCCTGGCAGAAGCAAAAAGAGATTTTTCTCATCTCCAAAATGAACAGACCAGCCCTGGGACCCACTTCCTGAATGGGTATTGGGGCTGTTTGCTGGAGGTAGAATGGCCAGGGTGTGGTGTTGGCCGACCACTCACCTCCATCTAACACCAAGGTTAAGAATGAGTGGAGGTATTCATCTGCTCCTTCTTTATGCCTTCATGGTGCAGACAAGGACAACGTTACCTTTAATTGTTGATGTGAATTTGCATGACGATTCACTTCTTCTGGTGTATGATGCTGCATCATTGTGATTGTCCCTGATGTTTTGAAATAGCATAGTGGTGTCATCCTCAGGTGTCAAATGGCCACAACTCAGAAGAAAGAAAACTTCATAACCTCACCCGCACCACTGCAGGAACCTAAAATCACATGGAATTGCATGTTTGATAGTTTTTACATTATATTCAAGATGATGTACAATAAATGGTTCTCCTGCCTTGCAGTACTGTCAGTTCACATGCTTAATCTTTGAACTATTGGGCATATACTTGTGGCATTATTTTCCATTTTGTATCTGCACTAAAATTGTCGGGTGAATTTCTTGTTGCTGTCATGCAGTCATTCAGTTTTCCTGCTTTACATGAAGCCCTGCTGGTAAAATTTTTTTAGACTTTCTGAATGTCTTATTGTACAAAATGTCAACACATGGAAATCTGCAGAGCTGATTGAGACTTGTAACTTTTCTTCAAAACATTTTTTGTATGGTAAATATGAAATTCAATATAAGCAGAGAATTTATTTCTGACTGTAGTGTGTTTACCTGTGGGCTATTTAGCAGCGCTGTCAACAGCTTGGATTGTTTGGGTGAATAATAAATTGGAAAGGGTGTAAAAGGAAGCGGTTGTGGTTGAACTTGAGATAATATCCCAGTATTTGCCAGAAAGGAATGAGAAAACTGAAAAACATGGGATTGAAAGTTGCAGGCTGAGAGTTCATTTCTGCTCGGACATATGTGACCAACCCCACAAAGAAGACTGCTTCATGAGAAGCTGTAGTGTTTGTATCTTTGTGACTTTACACAATTTTTATTTGTTTATTTTTATTGGGGATGGGGTGTTAGAAATAGACCTGAATGCCATCTGGAAGTTTCTTGAAAAACTGATCAAATGAACACATTTGCATCCTTATGTACGTGTAGTTTTAATAATACTACTTGCATAAAAAGGGACAAGTTTGAATGAGTATGAGAGTTGGGGCAGCTGTGCTAGAGGGACCATGTTTTGGTGTCTGTTACTGGCACTGCATATGATGTCAGAAACAATTCTGCACATTTTGGCTGGGATTTTATATGCACATGTGAGGGAATGAGATGTGGTAGTACACATACTTTGATTTCATATTCTGTGAGATGAGTATGTTGTAGACATACATGAGCAATTCTGTTATCTAGAAACCTTCCCTCATCTTTGGTTTATTGAGATTTGTACTAAGCAATCCAACTTTTTCTTACAAATTACTACTGTGTCAAGGAAATTTGGGTTAGAAAGCGTATTACACAAATGAGTTTGTATATACAGCAATTCCTTTCTAATTTGGGGTTTACCAGTTGCTGTATTTTGGGGTTATGTATCTTGTAATGTGTGTATGCAGTGGCAGGTGACTTCCATATTTGTAGGGAGCAGGCCATTGATGCAGGAGTGCACAATTCCTGGTGCCAGCTTGCTATGGCGACTAAATTTGTACAGTGGCACTTAACACTTGCGGGTTTTCAGTATGGAACCTGCTTCCTGTTACCCACCTGGCACCTGTAATTTTGAGGTGGCTTCTACATTTCTGGAAAATATGTGTATCCCTGGTTTAGTGATATCCAAAACGAATTTTCAAGCTTCCAAATTTTTGTTGTGTATTTTGTGACTTTTTTTATATGACACTATTGTTAACTATTAAATGACCTGTATTCACATATGCAAGTGAGCATAAAAAACACCCCTGGAATTTAATTTTATTTATTTAGGCAACAAGGAAATTTGTTGCATTTGCAAGACATGCTCCATACTTTTTTTCCCAAACATGTCATGTATTTCATACTTTAACTTTTCATGTTCAAAGAGTACTAATGGTTTTCATAAAACATGCATTAAAATTTAAATACCATCTCATGCATTTAAAGTTTAAACATGTATTATGTATGTTTAAGGAGTTGGCCATGTATATCTTAATAAGTGCTACAAGCAGCTACAATTTCTGTAACTACAAAATTCCCATGGGGGTTTGGTCTTATGAACTGTGATACTTTGTCAAAGGAATGCAGTGTTTTGTAACACATTTTACAGCTTGGAGAGGTATTGAAATTTTCAGCTTTCTGGATTGGAAGTTCTCTTGTTGTGTGTCCTTGCCACAGAGTGACATTTAAGTTGAAAATACTGTTAATGATTCTGTATTAATCTTGAACTTCCTTGGCAGCCAGCAGCTCTGTGTTGAGAATCCTGCTCCATCCTCTTGAAAGCAGCATGTGGTCTTAGTGTACTAACATTAAGCTTTAACATCTTAACTGGAATGAGGCTTACTTTGGGGATATCATGTGAGTTTTTCTATCCTTGTGACTACATGTTCAGAAGTGTGATTTATGTTGCTCTTCAGTTCTGTAATTTTAGATGATAAATTTGCATGAAATTATATGGAATTTCAGATAGGCTGACCAATTTATTATTGTTCTTGTGTGGAGAAGACATAACTGCATTGTGAATTGCCACATTTTTATTGCCTTACCCCTCTGCTTTTCCATCGTTTGTGGTGATTAATGATTATTATGCAAATATCATTCAAAACTGTGCATTCAGTACAGTATAAAAGCATCTTGTTCAGTGAGTTGAATTTTTAAACTGTATATATTTTATTGTGGCTGTTAATAGTCACCACCACCACCACCAAAATGCCATATTAAGTCTGTTTGTCATTAGTGTGTGTTATAAATGCAAAGAATCAGCTTATCGGAATTTGCCAGTTGTAGTTACTGTGCATTCTAAAGCAAACCATCATCTTCAAATACAGTAAAAAGAGGAAAATACGCCTAGTCTGTCTTGTGACATCTGCTATGAAAGCTAGGCTGCTTATTTTGTGTGCCATCAGGAGGTTTTCTCAAAATTAAAACACAGATTATTATTAATTGCACCTCATAATCTTATAATCCCCTTGTTTAGAACATTCTAGAACATATAATAAATTTTATGTAACAATAGCTCCAGGGTTGCTTTTAAATAATGCTGCAGCTGTAGAGGGGTTTGTAGTGGTAACTGTGCGATTCAGAGATGAAGACTAGCATTCACAATATGCCTTTTGTCTGTCACAGATTTGTTGCAGGTGAATGTAGTTTGTGTAGTGGTACTGGTTCATCTTCAGTGTGTATTTATTATTAGCCTGATTTCGTATTCTTGTAACAGTTTTTCCTTTCAACAAACTGCACTGAAATTATGAAATTTGTTAGAGTATTTATTGTGACAGTGTTACAAGAATATCACTTTTGAAACAGCAGTTTGTCATAATACACGCAATTTATCAAACTGACATTCCCGTATTCTTAAACAGTTGGGTTGTAAACACACCTCCTATCAAAATGTCTGCAAAAAGAATTGCTTCTTCCTTTGTTTTCATTAAAATGTAACATGTGTTCATGTTGGTCTATTAAGGATCTGTCAAGTTTTTTCTCTCTCCTGGAAAATTGTGTATCGATGGGTTACAACCGAGTTCTGTTTCACGAGCAGTATATTCCTGTTGAACAAACAGAATTTACCATGTCTGTTTCTTCTTTTCCATAATTTTTCTTGAAATAAACAGTACTGAATAGTAGAATTGCTTAGTCCTTAAGCAATTTCCTGTTGAGTAAAACAATCGGCTCCCTCATTTTGGCACTGGGATTCAGTTAAAATTTATTTGTGTAATTTAAAACAATAAAACATATCAGTACAGTATAAATATTTAAGGAAATAAATTATACTCATGTGACTAAAAAATAGGAATAAAAGAGCTGATACAGCCCCATCCACTTGTCACCTTAACCATTAAAGCACAGTGGTTACCTGCTATTAAATTAAAAATCTGTGTATTTTACCTATAGAGTTTCTCTTGATTTGTCACATAAACCGTGATTTTTTTTTCCCAGAACACATTAACTGATTGGTCTTGGTAGTGGAGGCAGATTTTGCTCTGTGTGAGGTAGGATTTGGGAATGTGGATGTAATGATGTAATGTCATCAGTTATTTGTTAGGTCCACAGTTTGAAGCAGGAAAACAAACAGCAGGTAATAAGAAAGTTACATTTTTATATATATCAGAATTATGTGAGAGAGCGTTCACTTATAGGGAATGTAAAGGCTGTGGTTAGGAAGCAGTTGAGGCCTCTTTCAAGGTTCTGTATGTAGAATGCTGTTGCAACAAAGGTTGCAACAAAGATGTGAACTTGGCACTTTCCAGATGTGTCAGAAGTATCACCTCTTGAGCTAGTTTGTCAGTCTTGTGCAGTGCGTCATTAGTGTTTTACTTTTGTCTTTGTTTTGATTTGTGGTCTGGGGTAGTTCAGTCAGTAATATGACTGGTACTTGATCCCAAGCATGGGCAGGGATTTTCTTTCTGCTGTGATGTCCAAATCTACTGTAGGATCAAATCAGCCTCCTTTGCAGTGGTTGCTGGCTTTCTGTAGGGGTAAAGTAGCAAGGTAGTGAAGGTGGTTATTTGTGTTTATGCATGACTGCATGGAACTGTATTGACTGTTTAACTTTACAACCTTACCTCACTCCTAATCAAAGGGTTTAAGCTATTGCTCCTGAACATATTCATGTTACTTCAGGCAACTTCAGTATAAACTGGACGTGTTCCATTTGTATAATCGTAGTGGCAGTAATGTTTGCTTACTGTTATCCTGATATATTTTGGTGCAGAGTTCGTATGGCCAGCTCTACAACTCTCCTGTCCCACAGAGGCCCAGCATTGCTTGGTGAGGAAACAAGTGATTGTGACATCAATGACTATTGAGTGTATATGTGTGTGTGCAGGTGTGTGTGACAAGTGCCTAGACTGGTGAGTTAGCAATAGAAAATAATAAAATTCAGTCGTAAACACAAATATTATATCCTGCGTAATGGCTCATATTCTGAATGTATGGTGTCTAGTTTTTGTGTTTCATAGTGATGATGGGAAAGTGCGTCTTATCCTACTTAATGTGATACAGACATTCCTTCCATAGCATTTTGAAATTGAACAGACATTATGAAGGCCCCCAGCCTATTGAAGATTCAGAAGAAATCGTTTTCTGGAACATCCTGTGTCTATGCAAAGACTGGTTTGTATGTTAAATTACTTATAATTTTTAACATGTAAGAATTTATCCAAAAATGAAAGGATAAATGGAATATTCATTACTTTCTTAATTTTGTTTTCTATTCACCGATGCACTGCCATGTATAGATAAGGCAATAAAGGTAATTAGGTGATCATAAGTGACAGTCTTTGTCCTTGCTACCTGAAACAAACTACCAGAAATGTGATAACTGTCTGTTATATTGAAATACGAAATCATTATTCCATATTTTATGTGTAGTATTTCCACATCTTTGGGATGGGCTTAAATCCTTAATAATTTTAATGCAATATTGTGAACTTACCGAATGTGAAGATGACTTGAAACCACTTACAGAGTATGAGGAAACGCTTCCTCTACAGGCACATGTTAACAGCCCTCTTGGTTACCCAGCAGATGCTCTAAATATAGTTGAATTCTAACCATATTCACAGCAGAAACTCTCAGTCCACCTTGTTCATCATCTCACTGATGTGTCAGGTACATGATCATAATAGTGGTACCGTGATGTGTGAACAGGTTGGTGTACTGCTGCATGTCCCTCCGGAGGTCCATGCCTGTCTTGACACAGTGTCTCCCAGCAAAGGGAGCTGTTTTGTCACTCCTATTTTCCTCTGATATGAGATCTTTAGATTTTAATGTGTGATGATCTAGGGGGGTATGGTGTTTGTTCCTCATAGAGGCAGTAAACAAGTGACAGGTGTGGAAAGGATGAAACCATCAGGACATATATAGGGTAATGACAGAGTTCATATCATCCACCTTTCTCTGCACTTGAAGTGTTTCCTCATATTGCACAAGTGGTTTTCTCTTATTGATGCTTTACAATTGTCAAGTAGCTTTTTGCGTACTCTCTACATTGTAAATACATGTCAATTTATCATAGAGGGAACTTGTACTAAGTGATACTTGAAAGTAATAATGTGATACATATCTGAATATAATTGACAGTTACACTGCTTTATAAAAGTCTTTGTATTAAGTATGTTTGTAATTATGTGCGTCTAAGTGCATGATGTCATTCCTGTGGCATTTTTTTCTACATAGATATGAAATATTTACTGTAATGTGGCACAAGTTGCCCTAAAACTGACTCTGAAATAGCAATATGTGTGAATGCCTTTATTATAGTATGTACACTTGATGTTAAACTTTTTTTGTATGTATCAGAACTCACTTGTCTGTAATCCCTTTATGGAGGCCAGACTATAATTGTTGTTGTTGCAGAAGTTCATGCAAAAGTTCTTAACATGAAGAAATGGAAGTACACAACTTACATCATTTCTACAAAGTCTTTAAATAATGTAACTGCTTGTGCCCTAATAACAAGTGTGAGCACAGTGAAAGGCCATAGTGCTATATCAGGGGTATAACTCAACCTGTTCCACATAGTTATGCTTCTTTTTTTGCAGTTAGATACAGTTCCAGGCCTCTTCTTCTTCTTGAAGTTCTTGAATGCTTGTGTTCTTCCATATTTATGAGATCCAGGCATTAACTAATGCTTGCTGTGATTTCATTTTTGTGTAGGCCTGTCCATGTAACCATGTGTGTCATTTGATGAGGTTTTGCCAGAGTCAGTCTTTCGTCTTCTGTGTTTGACTCTTTTAGCACTTTCAGCACCTCTCCTGTTATTTGGACACTTTATTCCATGCATTTTGATATTAAATTTTTCATTCATAATGCCAACAAATGCACATTTGAAACACAAAATGTAGTCTTATATTGCTCCTAAATGTTTTGGCATTTTTTTTTTTTTGGCCATCTTAAGGGAGCTCTACACCAAGATTTAAAACTTACTAAAATATAATAGATTACAAAAGTAATTTGTATTATATTCCAGTATGCTTGCAGCTGATGTTAATGATGTGAGTTTCACAAACTATCATTAAAATAGTGCTATTAAAAGTATAATACATCAAAGTAGTAAAACCATAATATTTATTATGGGTGTCATCAGACACCCTCTACATGATAGCACAGGTCACATGGGGACATGTCACATGACATGATGACACCCCGTGTGAATGTACTGATACGTGTTTCTCTTGATGGCATTATGCAGGTCTTCAAGGGTTCCACATTATTGCTGTGCAGTGGGTGATACTGAGGACCATGAGCCTCTGAGTACTGAAAGGCCATTACGTCCGGGTTGGGTAAAAATGTGGTTATGATGGTGGAGTGGTTCCGGCAGCAACCCAGGGAGTCGTTTGTGGAGGAATCAGTCAGATGCTGTGTCTGTTGGGTTCCTTCCTGAACATTAGTGGTGACTGTTTTCAAGTGATTGCACTCCTTTGCCAAAAAAAATCCGTGAATGAGTTTTGTTTTTGTCTTCAAATTTAATGGATTTAGCTTGAGGGTTAAATTATTAATGTTATTTGATTTTTCATATTGTCATACTGATACTCCATATACACAAAAACACATCTAAGCCTTCATGTATAGCATCTGTTACTGGCCACTTTTAGACACATCTGCAAAATTGCAAAAGGTGACTAGTAGCTTCATCTAGTAGCTTCATCATGTCTGTTCATCCATTTACAGGGAACACCTCAGCTCCCAGTGGACAGATTTTAATGAAATTTGATGCTAAGAGTACTTTTTTAATATCTGTCAAAAAAATTCAAGTTTCATTAAAATCTGACAAGAAAAATGGGTGCTTGACATGATGACCTGTGTATTTTATTGGTAATGTCTTGGTGATTTCTACTTAGAATGAGAAATCTTTCAGACAAATGTTGTAGAGAAAATCAAAACACATATTTTATATTCAATTTCCCCCCCCCAAATTGGTTTTCCATGGCAACAATGGCTACATGAACATTCCTGAATTTTATGTCATACATTACCTTTCTTGTTAAGTTAGTGTGTGTTGACGTATTTCAGTAGATTTGCCCAATATATTCTCGTAAGAATGCAATCAACAGTCTTTTGAGTTATTTTATATAGACATATAGGAACAACAAAGTGAATTAACATTTTTTACTGCTTTACGTTGTTGATGCACCAAAAATAGGTAGGTGATTTCCAGTGGCATACCCAGGAATTTGTTCGGTGGGGGTTCAACAAATTCAGTTGAGGACAGAGGACGGAGAGAACAGGGATCTGGGGGTGGCAGCACCCTAGTCAGGGGTTCTAGAGGCAGTTGTAATTTGATACAAGAAATTTCATTTCATATAGTAAATTTTCTTAATTTTTAGTACTTTAATACTATTTATGATAACAACCAATTTATTTGTCATTGCTAATGTAAAACAATTGTGAACTGGCGGTAGTTTTAGAATTTTACTGCCTTTTTTCCGAACATCTTGGTATGTTGGCATCCTAAATTCAGCGATTTTTAACAGGTTTCACAATCAGGTTGAATTTGGCACGATTTTGGAGGGCTTTCAGGATTCCGGGGGGGGG
>Ga0209755_10007785_pt1 | contig 11561 bp, 7 predicted proteins | sample TergutCo191P1_FD_187301 | JGI IMG/M metagenome (GOLD analysis project Ga0209755, IMG submission 187301) | Cornitermes sp. P1 segment gut microbial communities from Petit-Saut dam, French Guiana - Co191P1 (SPAdes) (version 2) | ecosystem: Host-associated > Arthropoda: Insects > Digestive system >...
CCCAGCCGTAAACAGGAGGTATAATTTCGTTTAACGCAGGATCGCCTATTTTATCCTGCCACGGCCCTTTGTTTTCGGGTTTATTATGCGGGCTGTTCCATTTTATTTTTAAAAATTCCGCGCCGGGATTGATCGTCATGCTCATTCCGTTTTCATTTAAAGTCCAGTTTATAACAGCCGAGGAAGACGCGCTTGTCCACGCGCCGCCCGCGCTCTTGTTTCCGGTTATGGAAGCTGTAAACGATCCCGCGCTTGCCCCGTTTTCATTTGTATACGCGCCTGCAACAGTGTAGGTTCCCCTCTGGGCTGCCCCCGAGGAATTCAAGCGCCAAAAATTGGGGTAATTGAATACCCATACGCCGGGATCAGCGCTGCTGCTGTTAATCAGGTCTTCCTTCCACCACAGTCCGTTAATGGCAGTGTTTTCAACCGGCCTGCCCGCAAGCGGGGGAGTAAGCTCCACTATCAGATCGTTAAGGCCCGAGTCCCCGATTTTTACCTGCCATGTATTGTCCATAGAATTATTCGCTTCGTGGGATTCCCATGTAGTTCTTTCAAAAATAACATTATTGATGATTAATACCGCGTCATCGCCAAGTTCTTTAAATCTAAACTGCCTCGGGCTTTCGGGAAGCTCTGTGTTCTCCCTCCAGTGGTAGCCGGTATTGATATCTTTTTTATTGGTTACAGCTATTCCGAATTCGCCTGACGCTTCGCCTTCCGCGTCAATTTCGCCTTCGATCATGTATTGACCCTTCCACGCGTAGCCCCAGCAATTCAGACTCCAGAAATATGGGTAATGAAACATCCACACGCCCATAGAGCCGTTGGCGTCGTTGTCAACCATGTCCGCGTTCCACCACAGACCGTTAAAAATTGTAAAGTCTGTAATCGGTTCAGGCTCTTTGTTTCCCTGGTTATTCGAATTTGTGTCGTTTTCGCAAGTTACGGCAGAAACAGCGGCTATCACTGTTAAAATAAAAACGCCTGATAATTTCATTAATTTTTTCATACAGACTCCTTTGACTATAATATTGAGGAATTACTTTAAATATACAACTTTTCTAGGTATAAAACAATAAATTTCAAATGAAAGGATTAGTTTTTCATACGGCAGTTTGTGTTTTATTATATTTTTACTGACAACAATAGGCATTTATGTTATATTTAAAATATAAATACGAATAACGGAGTTTTATTATGAGAAAAAAATTAAATTCTTTTCTTTTAATCATAGGATTAGCGGTTATTATTTCTTTTTCCGGCTGCGAGGATGACAGCAGCGGTACATCTATAGTCTGTTTGGGCGATGATTTTACAGCCGGCCGCGGCGAATTCAATATGGTATTAAATAGATATTCGTATCCTGTTTATCTTGGAGAGAGAGTAAATATTCCCGTCATCAACGCGGGCGTTGACAAAGACACTTCCACTCAAGCTTTATCGCGCTTGAATCAGGATGTTCTTTCCAAAGATCCTCGAATAGTGGTAATAATGCTTGGATTGAATGATATAACATCGCAAATCCCCACGGATATAACTGAGGCCAACCTGCGGGAAATTATCAGTAAAATTGATGACGGAAAGAGAAAAATTTATTTAGTAAAATTTTATACCGACGAAATCGGGTTTGCGATTGGCAAGGCGCTGACCGGTGGGGCTTTAAGCGATGATACTATTAAAGCGTTAATAGCTCTTAATAACGCCATGTTCGAATCGCTCTCTTCCATAAAGAATGTAACGTTAATCGAGGATATATGGGACGGAGTTTGGGGAGTACCTGATAATATGGCGAACATTATGTATCCTAACCGTGACGGGTACAAAAAAATTGCAGATAATATTTTTAAAGGTATGGAGCCGTATTTAAAGGCAAACGGTTTAATCAGGAAATAGTATGCGAAAGATATCCTTCTCGCTTTTTTGTGCAATCATTCTCTGCTCCGTGTTAACATTCTCCTGCGATGATCCCCCGCCGTCTTCCCCGTCTATAAAGTGGGAATGGGAAGAAGTAACAGTTTTAGACTTTCTAAAACATATCAGCGGCAAGTACACTGTACTTGGTATACACAACAGGGAGCCGAATTCCCGGCCCGCCATGCAGACGGAAGAGATTTTTAACCGCACGGGGAAATACCCCGGTTTCTGGAGCGGAGACTTCCTCTTCACAAGTCATGATGTTGATAACAGACAGACAATGATAGAAGAGTGCAAAAGACAATGGGAAAACGGCGCTATTGTCCATCTGATGTTCCATGTCGTCTCTCCCAAGAATAACGGAGAAAAAGGCTCATGGAAAGACGCGACCGGTGTCCAGTCCGAGTTATCCGACGCGGAATGGACAGACCTGATTACGAACGGCGGTACGTTAAATGCCAAATGGAAAGCGCGCCTTGACACATACGCGCAATATTTCCAATATCTGAAAGACAACAAAGTAACCGTCTTATTCAGGCCTTTCCATGAGATGAATAAACCGTGGTTCTGGTGGGGCAACCGCCCCGGCCCGGACGGTTCAGCCGCCCTTTACCGTTTAACCCGCGATTACATGACTGATGTAAAAGGGCTTGACAACATCATCTGGGTCTGGAATGTGCAGGACATGAGTTCCGATTGGGATCAATACAATCCCGGAAATGACTACTGGGATATCTTCTCGCTTGATGTCTACGGTCTTACCGGCTACTCCGCCGCCAACTATCAAGCCGCGCTGGCAATCGCCGGCGATAAACCGATTGCAATCGGCGAATGTATGTATCTGCCGACCCCCAAGCAATTATTACAGCAGCCAAGGTGGGTATTCTGCATGAGCTGGGCAGAACTGACATTCCACCATGAAGATAAACCGAATGTCACCACCAACTCCGACACGGTAATACGCAATTTATACAACGCAGATAATACCTTAACAAGGGATGAGCTGCCTAAGTTTATGTTTTAACAGATAAAATGAGACACGGATTAGCACGGATTAAACACGGATTAACACGGATTAGATATGAGAGGGTTCAAATATCTGTTTTAATGCGAAGAAATTTATTTAAATTTTTAACCAATAATAAGGATTAAAAATTTAAAAGTAAAAACACATGTAGTGTAGCAGATATTTGAACCCTCTCCCAGACAATCCGTGCTAATCCGTGTCTCCTAGTATACTAACCCCGCTAATCAACAATATTCACAAGGTAGACATTCTGAACATCCCAATCATCCCTGAATACGCCCATGTTAGCGCGGAAGCCGAGGTTAATCTGTATTGAACCGTTATTAATATCATAAGTAGGCGCGTCAGGTTTTAAAGATCCTGTATTTGCTCCGGCGAACACAGCGTATTCCGGCAAAGCTTTTGGTAAATCAATGATCATGAGTCTGTTTGTCGCATCCCAATAAAGGCCGTTATTAAGTCCGTTATCTGCATTAAAATTGGAAGAACCGCTGGTAATAGTGGATGAGAGAGGATAATGCCAGCCAGTGGAGCCTCCGCGAATATCCGAACTGGACCACCATTGAAGACAAAATTCTTTGTTAAAGCTTGAAAAATTCGAGCCAAGTTCAAATACCAGATATTGAGCAGTTCTTAAAACACGTAACGATAAACGAGAACCTTGAGCTATCCAGTGGCTTCTTATATTAATCAGTCTGGCTTCCGCTCCATTATCATCCTTGGGGCCCCATCGAGCTGCGAGTTCCGTAGCACCGCTGACAAGATTCGTAAAAAGATCCCTTGTCATGGACGTGTTGTTATACTCAATTACCGCAGGGGCAGCCGGTTGAGTGACAAACGGCGGAAGAGTGAAAATGGACGTGGTTTCGTTCCAGCCATACTTAACCGGCATTGTTTCATAAAGAGTCTGATCGTCAATTTTATCTTCCCACGGGCCGTTGTTGTCTGCAATGTTTGTAGTTTTGTTGTACCACGATGTCTTATGGAAAACGGCAGTGCCGATGGTCAGAGTTCTTCCGTCGGAACTTAGAGATATATCTACCGCTGGTATGGCTTGAGGAGGAATACTTGCCCAGCTTGATCCGGTTTTTGTGCCGGTTAGGGTGCCGGTAACGCTTCCTACGGCGGAATTATCAATTTTGACACCCCCTGTAATTGTATAAGTTCCTTTATTGGCGCTTCCTGCGCTGTTCAATGTCCAGAAATCGGGGTAGTAAATTGCCCAAACACCCGGATCAGTCCCGTTTTTAATTAATGTTTCATTCCACCAAAGCCCGTCAATGGCTGTATTAGTGATTGGTGTCGGGGGGAGATTATTGTTAATCAGAGTATTCAGATCGGTTTCTCCTATCTTGGCTTGCCATGGCCCGTTATATTGCGAGCTGGGATCGCCGATGAAAGCCCAATCCGCTTTTAAAAATGGAAAGCCAAAACCGTCAATGGATAATTTATTGTCGTTTGTAAGTTCCCAGGTTTTAGCATCAAGTTCGGTACTAGGCACATCCCTCCATGTATAATATGTCGGTGTGCCTGTGCCACCGCCCGCGTCTTTAATTCTGGTTAAGGTAGGAATACTTGTTCCCTTGGCGGTTCCATTCTTGTCAATTCCGCCGCTCAGCGTATAAGTGCCTTTCATGGCATTACCGTAATGGTTTAAGTTCCAGAAATTGGGGTAATCAAACACCCAAACGCCGGGAGTTCCCTGTCCGTCTCCGCCGCCTGAAATTAAAGGCTGGCACCACCATATCCCGTTAAGAATATCGGTATTTCCCAATGGCTGGAGCTTTTCGTTTTCCTGTGTATCCTCCCCGCCGCATGATGCAAAATAAAAGCACAGCAAAGCTGTTAAAATACTAACCATTAAGATGACAATTCTGTTTTTCATACAATACTCCCATGTTATTTTTTATTATAGACAGACTCTAATTAATGATAATATATCGCTTTTTTTCTTATAAATCAATAAAATATGCAGTCTTGTACCGCTTTTTTAATTTTTATTATTTTAATGACAAATAAATCTTTTTATAATAAAATGATGATATGAAAAAGAAATTTTTTGCGTTTTTTATAATTTTACCGCTGCTGGCAGCCGGCCTGTTTTTTGCGGCCTGTGATGGAGAAAAGGGTGAAGACACTCCCAAAGAAAATAATGTCATTGTCTGCCTTGGGGACAGCCTTACAGCCGGTTTCGGAGCCACTGTGCCCAATGTTGACGATAAAACCAAGTCTTACCCCGCGTTTTTACAGGAAAAAGTGAAAATTCCCGTAATAAATGCCGGTGTCAGCGGAAACACGACCGCAAACGCGCTAGCCAGACTAGACAGCGATGTCCTTTCCCACAGTCCCAAAGTAGTAGTTATCATATTGGGCGCGAATGATATATTTAACGAGGTAAATCTTGCAATCACGGAAATGAATTATAAAAGTATTATGAATAAAATAGACAACGGAAAAAGAAAAATCTATTTAGCGAAATTCTACACAGACGCAATCGCCCTGCAATTGCTTGTTATGTATCCTGATGTTGATCTTGACGCTTATAATGCCATGTATACAACGCTTGCCTCCTCACCTAATGTTGAATTAATTGAAGATATCTGGGACGGCATATGGGGAATATATATGTCGGATTTTGTTCATCCTAACGCCACAGGCTACGAATTGATGGCAGGCAATATCTTTAAAGAGATGGAACCCTATTTGACATCCAACGGTTTTGTAAAGTAAAGCTGTTCCAAAACCCCGTTTAATCCATGTTCTCAATCCGTGTAATCCGTGTCCTTAATCCGTGTTCCTTTCCCTCTTTTGGAATAAAGCTATCAAAGATTATAACATCGAACATTTCCGACGCGGCATCAAGTTCTTCCTGAGATTTTATAGTCCATGCCGCCGTGCCGCACTTTAGAATTTTTTTCCAGAAACCCAGACATTTTTTATCTTTAAACTGATAATTGTAAGCGATAAAATCCGGTTTGTTTACCGCGTTGAATATCATATTGGTCAGAGCCCAATTTTTAAATTTTGATTTTAAATAATTGAAGTAAATATAATCATCTGACAGCTGGCCGCATATAACTTCAGGATGTTTTTTCTTATACCAGCCTACAACATACGGAGAAAAAGACTCGACGCAATATAAACCTGGATAGGTCGACAGAATCCGGGAAGTTAATTCACAAACATCCTTGTACTCATCTTCCGCCTTAATTTCCACGATTAAAGGAACTTTTCCGCCAATGATTTCAAGCGCATCCGAAAAAAGAGGAACAGCCTCTCCCGAATTTAAAATTTTATAACCGCTCAATTCCCCATATAAAAGGTCTTTGATCAATTTATCTTCGCCGCAGAGCCGATGCAGGGAATAATCATGCGCTATGACAACACGCTTATCCTTTGTTAACTGCACGTCCAATTCGACGCCGAAACCGGCCTCAACAGCCCTCTTAAATGCCGGAATCGTATTTTCAGGCGCGCCGCCATTGTCGTCGAACAACCCCCTGTGCGCGTAATAATGAGATTTTAATTTATCAAAAGCGGCTTTTCTGTCAGACTGTTTCATGTTATTCCATTTTGAAAGTTTAACGTGTGTTCAATGTTATATTGATATATTAATTGGGTCAATACGTTTAAACACAATAGATTGAGACCATTCTAATCATTTTGCGTCAGGCGCCGTTTCGGCAGTCGGGTTTTCTTATTGACTTCCCGCGAATATTTGCCTATATTCAAATATTCAAGTATACACATCTTTGGAGGATTATTATGGAAACGACAATGACACATGAATACCCAAAAGGCGTAACAATAGACGACGTATGGGCAGTGCTTAGAGATTTGGCTCAAAGTCAGAAAGAAACCGACCGGATACAAAAAGAAACCGACAAAAAAATAAAGGAAATAGGCAATCGGCTCGGTGATTTTACCAATAGTTTTGGCAATGTAATTGAACATTTGGTCTCTCCTAATCTTCAGGAAAAATTTAATAAATTGGGATATGATTTTCAGGAAGTAAGCACCATGCATAAAATTCTTGATAAGAAAAACGATATAAGATTTGAAATTGATGTTTTTTTACAAAACGGCGATACCGCTATGTATGGTGGAAATTAAATCCGATCTTTCTATCAGTGATATGAATAGGCATATAACGCGTCTTGAAAAAATGCGGAAATACACTGATTTACGAGGAGATATATGCCATTCCTATTGACAAGCTTGTAAAACTATGAAATAACATATGCAGGTAATTAACGATGGGAATAGGTTTAAAAACGCATAAACTTCTCTGGGGAAAATCAGGAAATAGATGTGCTATATGTAAAACTGTACTTTATGAAAGCCATATAGAAACAGATAATTCTGCACTGATTGGTGAAGAATGTCATATCGTAGCTAGAGAAATAGGAGGTCCAAGAGGAAACTCCCCTTTATCAATGGAGGAGAGAGATAAAGAAAGTAATTTAATTTTATTGTGTTGTAATGATCATACAAAGATTGATACTGAAATTGATAAATATACAGTTGAGTCTCTACATAAAATAAAGAGTGATCATGAGAATTGGGTAAAAGAAACATTAAATATATATATAGATAAATCAATTCTTGCTATATGCACAACTGTAGAAAAGGTAGAAACCATATTTGATTTAAGAAATTGGACAGAAAATTTTTCTGGTATAACATATCATGCAAATTGTAAAATTTCAAAAGAATATTATAATAGGCTTGTTGAGGTAAATGATTATATTTTTAAAAGATTTAAAATTCAAAAATATTTTATTATAGAGAATGAAATAGATAACTTGAGAAGTATTTTACAGGATTTTTTAAAAGTTTTTAGTATGTATATTGATTGGAAAATAGATTCAGCTTTCTACATTACAGAAAGGTTTTATAAGATTAATGAATGGAATCCTGATAAATATAATATCCTTTCAGAAAAATATGATTTTCACATTAAACTTGTAATAGACTTAATTATTGAATTAACTCGTTCTGCAAATAGAGTAATTGAATTAGTGCGAGAAAAAGTAGATGTTTCATATATGCAAGATAATGGTCATCTTTTGTTACATTTTGGTCCTGACATTAATATGATAGAATACAAATTTGTACCATTATATCAGGAAGGGGAAAAGTATAATAATTTAAAGACATTTTGCCTTGAAAGAGAAAATAGGAAACAACCTGTTTGTGACGTCTCTGATAAATTTATAAACGATTACATTTAAGCAATAGGAACGGTATATAACAAACGGTCTAATGCAATAAATAAATATTTACCACGAAACAAACTAACTCATACCTTCGGTACGAAGACGAACTTATTGTTTGAAATTATTATTCAACCTTCAAACTTTCCGAATTAAAAAAATCTTGAAGTAAAAAAATAAGATATCAAAGCAAAAGTTCGTGCGCATACCGAAGGTATCAGTTCGTGATGGTTCGTGGAAAATTCTTACATACAAAACGGTGCCTGGCACCATAAAAAAAGACCGGAAGCCGCAGCTTCCGGTCTTAACTAAACGCTATTTGTCAGCTTAATTAACAATGTTTACGAGGTAAAGATTTTGAAAATAGGGAGCCCATAAAGTTCTCATATCGTTCCCGGGAGAACCACGGTACCCTATAATTATCCTTGTACCGCCTTCATTAATACCAGCAGTTGATCCTGTATTTGCTCCGGCAAACACCGCATATGTTTGATGTGTATTAGAAGCTGTAGAACCTTCCTTACTTGTGAGTGACTCGCCTGTAGTATTCAAGGCATATTTCAATTCCATGACAAGCCGTTTATTTACAGCGTCATATTTAACACCCTTATCCGCGTTTGGAGAACCTGCAGCGGTAATAAGATGATATTGCCAGCCGCTTGCGGAACTACTGGAAGGCCAAATCGGTGTACCTGACGCTACCCATTGAAGTATTAAATCTTTGCCTGTTCCTGTCAGAGGAACGAAATTTCCGGTGAAGGTGTTGTTAAATTGAATAACAAGATGTGTCGCTTTTCTAAAGATTTCGCCCTGTAACTGATTGTATTGGCCATTATCAAGGTAAGCCTGCACATTGCTTCTTATGGTTATTCTTCCATTAGCGTCTGTTGCCCATACTGCGGGAGGATTTCGTCCCGTCATGATAGGCTGGAAAAGATCCCTTGTACCGGATGTAGCGTTTGAATAAATGGGGCCGGTTCCATCAGCCGCGGTTGGCAGAACGGGTGGAAGTTTGAATTCAGTGTTTGCGTCATTCCAGCCATATCTAAGTATAGATTTTATTAAAGTATCCAGATCATCGTCAGTTATCCTTTTCTGCCATGAAATACCGGAACCATTCCAGGCTGCAGGGCCGGTACCATTAACTGCATCTGTTGAGTCCCATGTTGTTCTTTGGAAAGTAATAGTATGTGTTAATACGGAGACGGTAATTGTCACAGATAAAGTATTATTATTATTACTTAGACTCCATGATACTGTTCTGGTATCTGACGAAACAGCGTTCTTCCATTCCCATGCCGGAGCATTTCCGTCTTTCTTTCTGGTTGGTGCTGTGGTAAAGTTGCTGCCGCTTACTGAGAAGTCGCCTTTATGCGCCCAGCCCCAGTCGCTCAAGTCCCAGAACTTATTGCCGTCAATAAATAACACACCCGGAGTATTTACAGTTGTACCGCCCGGTGACCACTTTGTTGATCCTTTTATATGAGCCTCGCTCCACCATAATCCGTTAAGAAGCGCGCTTCCTGTAGCCACGGAAGTCCTGATTGACGAGCTTGCTCTTGCAGTGCCGATGTTGTAGTTGGTACTATCCGCCGAACGCGCCCAGATAAAGTAAGGTGTGTCGGCAGTCAGACCTGTAAAGGTAAACTGTGGATCCATGCTCGCGCCCGTTGAAAATCTGTCGTTAGCCGGCGTGCTTGTACCTGATGTTGAGATTGCGTATTCAATGCCTTGACCGGTAGCGGTACTCAAAGTCGCGGCATTAAACGCGATTGTGAAAGGCGTCGGGGTGCCGTTGACTGTCGGAACAGCGTTAATCGCGGAGCCTGCCGCCTTGTTGATGGTGGCATTATTGATTGTTCCGTTAGCAGGCGCGGTATAATTGCCGCTGTCGGTGCCGGAAATACTGTAAACAACTGTAATTGTTTTTGAAGAACCGGCAGTCGCGTTGTTGAAAGTCGCGCTTGATATCGCCGGCGTTACTGTGTCGATTGCGAATTTGTTTTGCAGAGTTCCTATAGTTACAACTGACGCCGCGTTTGTGCTGCCGCTGTATGTCATGGCTGTCGCTGTTGGCGCGCTGATGGTTAGCTGAAGCGCTGTGATATTCGCCGTAAGGTTGGTAATATTCGCAGGGGCGATGTAGTTAGCGATGTCAGTTCCGCCTAAGGCAAAAGAAACTGTGACTTGTTTCCCAGTTCCTACGGTTTTGTTATTGTATGTCGCGGTGGGGGTAATGGTTATATTGTCTGTTGTTATTCTGTTGTTTGTCCCCTGATTGGTTATAGCCGCAACGGCAGTACTGTCGTAAACTCTTGTCGCCGCGACTGTTAAGCCGCTTACGGTGAGCTGTAATTTTGTGATATCTGCCGTAAGACCGGTAATATTCGCCGGTTTGATATAGTTGCCGGCATCGGCTCCGGTTATGTCAAAAGTTACGGTGATTGGTTTACCATTTACTGCGGTTTTATCATTGTATGTCGCGGTGGGGGTAATGGTCAGAGTATCCGCTGCGATTTTGTTGTTTGTCCCCTGATTGGTTATAGCCGCGCTGTTATTGCCGTTGTACACTTTTGTTGCCTCGACTGTTAAACCTGATACTGTTAGCTGCAATTGTGAAATAGTTCCGTTGCTTACTGTATAATTTACCGGTTTGACATAGTTAGAGCTGTCTGCGCCTGTCATGGTGTAAACAACAGTAACCGTTTTATTGTTAGTTCCGGCATTTTTACTATCGTAAGTCGCGGCGGCGGTTACGCTTACATCGTCTGTACCCTGTTTGTTATTTATTGAACCAATGGTAGAAGCGGCGGTGTTATTGCCGTCATAAAGTTTTGATGACGTAACAGTCGGGTTGCTCATGGTAAGCTGTAACTGTGAAATAGTTCCGGTTGTAACAACATAATCAACGGGCTTGAGATAATTGGAACTGTCTGCGCCTGTCATTGTGTAAACAACAGTAATCGTTTTATTGCCGGTTCCGGCGCTCTTGTTGTTATAATTCGCAATGGCAGTAACACTTACGTCGTCAGAGCCCTGCTTATTTGTTATTGAACCCATAGTAAAAGCCGCGCTGGTATTAGCGTCATATGGTTTTGACGTCGTAAGATTTGGGTTGCTCATGGCAAGCTGCAGCGCGGTTATATTCGCTGTAACGCTGGTATCAGCCGGTTTGACGTAATTGACGGCATCAGTTCCGCTGATGGCAAAGGTAACATCGACCTGTTTTCCGTTGCTTGCGTTCTTGTCAACAAATTCCGCGGCGGGGGTAATAGTTAAATCATCTGCTGTTATTTTATTGCTTGTCCAACCTGTTGGTACCGTCGCGCCGGTATTGCCGTTGTACGGCCTTGACGCGGCTGTTAAGCCTGACACTGTAAGCTGCAGTTTTGTAATTACAA
>Ga0209755_10007786_pt1 | contig 11560 bp, 6 predicted proteins | sample TergutCo191P1_FD_187301 | JGI IMG/M metagenome (GOLD analysis project Ga0209755, IMG submission 187301) | Cornitermes sp. P1 segment gut microbial communities from Petit-Saut dam, French Guiana - Co191P1 (SPAdes) (version 2) | ecosystem: Host-associated > Arthropoda: Insects > Digestive system >...
GTTCTATCCCGAGTCAATCCTCAGTTGAACCCAGTAAACTCCTGACATCCTATGTCCCTAACATACACTGTAATATTACCCTCTCTTCTACATGCAAGTCTGTCCAATTTACTCTCTTTAACAAGTGTTTCCGGCAAATACATTTTAGTCCTTGAACGGAGGAAATGTTCGAATGTGTACTATATAATTCACTCATCGCGTTTTTCAGTCACAGTGACATTTGGTGAAAAAAGCCATTTATGAATCCCTGCTTTGTCATTTCCGTCAGTTCATAGTTTGTCACTACCGTCTGTAAGGCCCACATATTATCTTCAGCAATTTATTCTTAAATATCCTCGTCCCTTTCAGCGAGAGACTGAGTTTAATTCGTGTATGAAATACGAAATGAAAATGCAATTGTTTAGGCCCGTTGTAGTTAAAGTTTATGTTTTATCTATTAAAGGGCGCTCTTTGCGGCGTGCACCTAAGTTTACTTTTATGTGTAACATCCATAATTGATGAGCGGTTGTATCTTAAATTAGTTACGCTGGTTCGTTATAAGCCTGTGTACAAACTGTCTTATGCATATTTAGCCTTTTTAAGAAAATCAGATTTTGCTATGACAGGAACTTTAGCGAAGCGTATCGTAATGTTTAATTTATGGAAGAGTCAAAAAACACAGAATAAAATATGTGCTTTACTCAGATTTGTAAATTAGGTTGATATTTATATGGAAGTTTGGGCCCTTCCCTTACAAGAAAAGTTTATTTTGTAATTAATTCTTGTAGGAAAATAAAATTTTTTATATTACTTTTTTAAATAAACTTTTTTGGAAGTCCTTGCTTTATTTCGAACGTTAGAAGCGGACACGTCCGTATACAACATGCTTGGCCTGTTTTCCCGCATGAAATAAGGAATGTAAAATGGAAACAGAAATGCATGCAGTCTGTGAAGAACAAAAAACTTTATTTCCATTCCTAGACTATCATAAGACAGAAATAATGCTACAAATTAGGATTACATACAGCCACCTTTTTCTCTACTTATTGCCAGACAAGGGCTCGAGTGGGGCCGGCCCAGCTGGCCGCCATGCAACAATGCTCGAAGGCCCCGAGCAAGCAGCACCTGCAGCCTCTTGTCAGCTCGTCTTGTCCCTCAGCCCAGCTTTTGTATCGGTTCCATTATAAACAAATTAATTAGTTAATGCCTTCTGTACAACGAAGTGGTGGGTGGTTCAACTGTGGTCTGGTAAAATCTCATATCTGGTAATCTCTTCCGTGGGATGTAAAAATACGCACGCACACACACACACACACACACACACACACACGCTGAAGGTTATATAGAGTCTAAATGTGTGTGTGTGTGTGTGTGTGTGTGAACGTCTAATTCTTACCGTTACTGTGAAGGAAGAACTCATCTCGAAATAATTTTTAAGTTTATACTAATACCATATTGGACACTGGCCATTGTCTGGTGTGTGTTTGATATGATGTACGTAACATTTCGTAAGTTGTCTCTATTTCCAGCTTAAGGTGACTGACCAACTGATAAATTTTAATTATTAGTGGTGACATTAAATATACAGCCTGCGATATTCTGAACGTAAGACTGTAGGCCTATTGATACATAGCAGTTTACACATTGCAGTTCCAATGCGCTTCCTTTCGTTGGAGTAACATACAAGGATTAGGTCCATCCATAAATTACAAGTTCGACAGAGTGCCTTGTTTATTATTAACAGGTTTTAATTTCATATATGTTTAATTTGAGTCACGAAATTTAATGTGGTATGTGATTGTTTTTATCTCCATAAGAGCACAGCCTTACTACGTAACTCAAAACAAGGATCTTACTGATGGCTAAGTATTTTATTACAAACAAATTTTATATTTTTTGTACTGAATTACAGGCCTATTCGATATATTTAAGAATCTGTATAATGCTTAGAAGCTTGCTTCTGATTTCGAATAAGAAATTAATGGTAGATTTGTCCCTATGCACGGCATGAAGCCATGTGGGGGAGTAGGTGTACAGCTTCACTCATTTTTAAACTTGGGGCTTGATGGGTTAATGGTCAGTCTTAAGCCCTGGCTGCTTTACCCTCGCGGAAAGAGCTTCCGGTACCCACTTCAAAGGAGGCTGAGTGAACCACGAAGCTGTTCTGGACGTTATGAAGACGGCATAAATCTCTTGTCCCTGCCGCGAATCAAGCCGTAGTTTATCGACTACATATCGACTACACTATCTCGGTTCCTCGAATAAAAAGCTGGCGTACATTTAGCATTTTCACAGCGCATAAAATTTCTTTCATGCTGCACCAGCATTCGCTAAACCATCTTTAACACTTCTAAGACGTCATGCATGTACGTAAATGACAAGTGCGAAGATTTGTGGCAATGTGTCTTACTGAGGTGACATATGGACCAGACTATTCTTCGAAATGTTGTGTATTTCATAACAGAAACTAAGCCATAAGCAAAATCAAACAGAATTGTCGTCGTACGTGAATCACACTTAAAATTGGTTTCCCGTCCCTTAGAAAACACAGCGTTCCTCTGTGACAAATATATATTTTGACGTTAACGAAAACATTGACTATTTTTTTTTTTAGATCTTAATGTAACAGATAAATTCATTCTGTGGACGAAGTACTAAGTTGCTGAACACTCAAATAGATATAGAACTGGAGTTAGGTAATTTGTGTGAATGTTTCTGAAAAATAATGATACTGACACAAATACCGTTCCCATTTCTCTAGCGTGTACAGGAACAAGCTAACGAAGATATCAACATTAATAATGTAAAAATTTCTCTTCATGGAAGTCCAAAATTCGGAAAAACAAATTTTAAAACCATCTTCTCTGGCATGAAATTTTTCCAGAATTAGATGTCTTCCGAAGAACAGGCTTAAATTTCTTGCGGCCTCAGATTACGGACATTTTAGGCCTACAATATTCCTATTTGCCAACCGGTAAAACAGTTTTCTTAGGCCCTGCCCTGTTAAAATAAACCATGCAGCTTATTTCCCATTTCGAAAGATTACCAAACCAACGCCTTTCCTCCATGTCCGGTGGTGGTGGTGGAAACCTTCATGATTTTGCCCACTGTTTCATGCTTCGCCGAACTTGGGCAGAATACGTTGAAATTTGCACTGACCAAAATGCGACAGCCCTTTAATTTTCCCCCATTAGCCGCCAGAACTTTAATCAGTCAGTCTTTGCCCTAAGACTTTCTTCAAGGCATCTTCACAGACCTTTGGAAATTAAGGCAGATACCATCCAACGATGCCTTCAAGCATCCTAACGATGCCTTCAAGCATCGTTCCGGGAACGATATTTGGGGTATCCCGAAGGATAAATCCAGCGTCTGTTGACACGAAACATGCTGTGCTCATAGCGGTCTTAAAACACAAAATGTTTCCTCTCACATACGTGAGATCGGGCTGTATTGATTATTAAAAACATGCAATGGGTTTAAGTATGTTCAGTGTCAATATTATTACAGAACTCGCCTTTTGATATCCTTGTGCGTGTAGAACAAAGCCATTCTCACAGAATATCAACACAAAATATTCGCTATGATTTACCTCTTGCGAGAAACCTCTGGTAAGATGTGTGTTGGTGATTTTAGGCACGGGAAACCACATTAAGGCCTTCGTATTAGAAAGTCACATACGCCAGTATTTCTCTATAAGGTAATTAATTTCTCTCCAAATAGCATTATTTTCTCAGACTTCTTTCGTGTACGGCAGGGCAGAGGTCGCTGTGAAGCCCTGTTGCTTGCTGACAGAAGCCACTTTGGTGTGCTCGTTTTGTGATCGATTGTCACCACCGTTAAACACTATCATCACGAATTATTTGAACTCCACTTACCAGTCTTGATCTTCTGCATTATTCCATTAGATTCATTAGTTTTTGCGACCATTAAGTCATTTCCTATGTGCCATGGCACTTGAAAAAAAATCCCCTATTTGTTTTCAAAAAATACCATTGTTTCATATTTAATAGTAATATAGCATTATGCAAAACTACTTATGATTTATGTAAACTGCTTTTTGTGTCGTGCACTATGTCAACTTAATGAAATAATTAATGAGCTAGGATAGTTTGTTTTTGAGCATGACGACATCTTCAGTTACGCCCTTTATTTCCAGCTACTTCAACTGCATGCCTGGCATACTCATCAGACCTTGCAATTACAAATAGACCTATATCCGTTAGGTGCAAAATGAGTTTCTGCTGCACTCCCAAGAATAAGAAAGATGTACTACAGGAAGATGCACGTGATATCTCACTACCCTAATCTCAGTATACATCTGCCAACTTTTAAAAACAACTCCTTGTTACGGGGATTTACTAAGAAACCAGTACACCTGAGTGCATGGCAGTAACAATAAAATTACTGAATGCATATGTGGAAAACACGGGCAAATGTGAAAGCGACTATTAATGGGCCAATTGATAACCATTTGCAATACGTCTGGATGACATTCTTTAAAATAATGGCACTTTTTAGTATCAGTATACTGTAGAGCTCATTTATTACCGAAGTTTATGTCATATATCCATGTTTCTTTGTGCACGTAAAGGAAAAACTATGGTCGTTGTTAGTAAATGTAGTTTTGTAGTCAAATCTTGAAGTGAAAGACAAAGGCAGGTGTTAATTTGGACGAAATTATGACGCAAAGAGTACGAGAATAGTAATAAATGGTAGCAGAGTAAAGTACAAAACACGCGGTCTTGGTTCAGTTATATATTTCACTTATTTCTCATGCCTAGGCCTTATTAACCTACACTGTTAGATAGGGTTACCTGTTGCTATGGTTGTGAGCTTTCGTCTGATGAAAATACGGTGTATTGCAATGGCCGGCTTTTGTGGATCATTAAGTTTAGTAATTTTTAAATACTTCGCTTCAATTAGTACAGGCTCTTGTATTTTGATTGGATAAAATCGTGCCTATATAACTACTTGACCAAACCACATAAACTAAGTATAACTAATGGTATTTGTTCCAAATAGTAGAAACTTTCATTTTAGGCGCAGTCACAAAACTGCAAAAAGCGACTATTATGTTCGTCACGTTTGTTTTTCTGTCCTCAGGGAACAACTCAGCTCCAACTGGACGGATTTTCGTGAAGTATGAGGATTTCTGGAAAATCTGTTGAGAAAATTCAGATCAAAGTCTGACAGGAATAATGGGTACTTTACATGAAGACCTAGGTAAATGTATGATAAGTATGATAAAATTTCGCTGAATTTTTAGGAAGAGAAATATTTCAGACAAAGGTTTTAGATAATATTAAAAGAGATATTTTATGTTCAGTAACTTTTTTTTTAATTCGTGCCATTTATGAGATTATGAGGAAAAATACTGCCGAGCCATACAGGCCGTGACAGTATAATAGGGCGCATGCGCTTTGCGTACAGGATAACTAAGGTAATAGTATACATATATACTCATAATGTTTACTACTTACTGCTTTTCCAGTGCAACAATGCTTTACGCGAACGCACCTGAATGATACCTTATAAGTGCAGTGCTTGGCTTCTTTTAGTTTACATAAAGATTGTACCAGGTAGATGTCAGTGCAGGGCGTCGCTGTTTGACACTTCTTTGTGGTAGAAGTAATGTCATATACATAGACAGAGGGTTGAATTTCAATTGTCGAGCGTGTGGGGAAACCTGTCACTAAGTAATTGTATAGTAGGGTTTCATTCTTTGTTCTTCTCTCCTCCAATACGGTGAACCCAAATGAAGGAAAATAAAACGTATCAAGTATGTCACCGCTGTGATGTGGATAGAAATGATATAGACAAGCTTAGAGCATCGGCAGTCAATTTACATTCTGTTTTGGAGAGGCTAACGTCTAGTAAGGTTACGGTCTTTGGCGGCAGGCAACGTCATCTGACGCCTTTCAGCTTGATTTGCTGTATGGTAAATTTAAAACGTGTTTTGTCTGAAAACACACATAAACACATGAACATATCCGATATTTTGAAGGGCTTAGGTTCTGTTACAGGTCGCATTTCAAAGGTGTCTTCTGTTTCAAAGAAACTTGGATTTATCACCAACGTAATATAATCTTACAGCATTTGTTTGCATAAGGGAACACGTGTTGGAAATTTGGCCTACACCGGCTGTTATGGTTTGGGTTCTTTGTGGATCTTGTCAGTCTTTCAAGGTACGTGTAGCGTACTAGGGTCGTTTCTTATCGCGTCTCTTACCTTGAAAGCAACACTGAAAATTATTGTCCTTCCACCTGTTGCGATTGGCAGGTTATTAATCCAGCTATAGCAGTCAATCGTATTGATAGCCTTTATCATTGTGAGATAGAAGTAGTGAAAGCAGCTGAACAGAATTAATGCGTTGACTGGATTAAGCTGGCAGAGTTTGGAGCTTAATGGCGGGCTGCTGTAAACACGGTAGTAAACAAGTTTCATAAGACGGGGAATTATGTGGCCAGATGAGTGACCGTCAGCTGCTTGTGGGTACCTTTCTGGTACTGGATCAAAATAAAAAGTTATCTCAATTAGTAATGCTTCTGACTTGCCTCGAGTCGTGGCCGGTTTCTCAGTCATTCCATCAAAATGACCTAGTGACGGGCCTACAATTACATAGGTCTTGCTCTATACATATCACACTCTTTCCAATTCACTATGTATTTATCATTTTACTGTCCGACGCAATAGACCTATAGTCTGAGGCATTGATAGCAGCATTAAACAAACCGGAAGAAAACACTGGATGAGTTTTAGCCACTGAGACTCGTCTTTCTTCATATATGGAGACGAAATAAGAAGCCATTTATACTTTCTGTTACTTGATTTTTTCTTCTCCACCCCGTCCCTCGTCTTTACCATTTTTTTTATTCCTAGTTTCATTCTGGGATATCTGCATTTATATCTTCCTTTCCTTATCCTCCTTTTCTTTTATTCATAATCATTTCTTCGGCGTTAGGAGCCTCACAGTACCATGCATTATGTCTGAAAGGGCAATAAGGTAGCAGGCATAATTTTCAGACTTAGTGCTTTGAAATGAAGGCGACAGTTGCCTCTGGGAGTGACCAAATTGTTAGGTGCATCACTGTATATTAGTTAATGAAAAGGTACGGTTATGTCGCTGATATTAACCCCTCACCTAAAGTCAAAAGAACCTTGTTTATATACTTCATGAAGGGAATTTTGTGTCTGTTTTCAGTCACATTACAACGTAATAGCTTTGTTGCCGTCTATGAGACCTTCATTACCGCGAAAAGTAATTTGTCTTTGATGGTTCTTGTGTTCCAAGGCGTGTGGATATCTTTCTTTCAACGTTCCTCTGAAATTTACTTCAGGAAGTTGAAAAAGTGTTCGTGAGACGAGCGAGTTATGATACAAAAGAGTAATTAAAACGTAAAAACAAATTGCGGAGGCAAATATTTTCATATTTTTCGAGAACAGAGATTCAAGTGTTGAGGAAAGTATATGGAAGACCTTATAGTTGGTTAGTCATTCAAGACATTCTCTGCCCTTTATGACACCGAAAAGCTCATTGCCCTGTCCACAAGGGTCTCCTTGGTCCGAAAGCACTTCCCTTAACAAATAATGTTTTGTTTGTTCGAAAAGTTAAAATAAACGAAAATCCTATATCAGAATTTTAACTGTGCACTTAGAGCTACGGGGGGACCGCAGTAGCACAGCGGTTAAGGTGCTGTGCTACAAATCGGAAGGTCACTAGTTCGATCCCATCTGGTGTCATTGGAATTTTTCATTGACATAAAGTCCTTTCGATCGCACTATGGCCCTGGGATCGACTCAGCCTTTAACGGAAATGAGTACCAAGAGCATTTCCTGGGGGTAAAGGCGGCCGGTTCGTAAGGCTGACAACCTTACCACCATCCTGTGCCGTTGTCATGAAACGTGGGAACCTTAACTTCCTGGAACCCTCTGGGTTACTCCAGACCTGTAATGGGACTGATTTACCTTTTCTTTTACTTAAAGCTACGAATTAAATGCCGCACATTTCTATTATTTTATAATGCGTAGCAAAGCCTGCCATATTTCAAGCGTTTGTATTGACCAGGGTTTGCTTACTTGTTTGTAGTTTGTTTAACAACGCTGTCAGTAACTCAGGCTATATACCTATGTTAATCAGAGGAGTAACTCACTTGATAGCATCCATTAAATATTTCCTAGCCTATCGTTAACAAGAAGTTTGTCAGGCACGAAAATGTGTTAGAGGTACTTCTGAATTATTTAACATTTAATTTGCTAAACATCTGGACATAATTAAAAATTAGTACAGGAATATGCTTTATCCATTGCATATTATATTGAGCATTATGGCATGTCAGTGTAATTTGTTACACTGGCTTGTGCATTCTAATGAACAACATCCCAGAAACTCTATAAACCCAGAGCACTACTGCCGATTAATAGTCGAACTTCGAATAATGCTGTTCGGGTCATTATTTGTGCGATTTTTTTTTTTGCCATAACTTAAGTAACAGAGCGGCAGTAACTTCTGAAGACTCTGGTAAAGCGGCTGTGTGATGATATGACGGGACGCATGATGGTAGGTGGTTGTGGCCTGTAGCTTTCTTTGATATTTCCTTGCGACGTTATTTCATGGACAGACACATCCCCCTTGTTGTTGTTGTTGTTGGGTCAGACTTTGCGTTAGTAATTGAAATAATGCCGTATCACATTCAGCACAACTTATTATATAAAGCGGTTTCTACATGTTTTGGCTCATTAATTTGATCACCAGGCCAGCACACTAATTACGAGTATTAAACCAACAGATATGTCGTTAGATAAGCCCAAAACTTGAATTTCTACTTACTTGCACTTTCAGCTTCTTAAGCATGAAACAAAAGTGTAGTTACTGTGAGAATTAAAAGAAAGACATAAATGCACTGTGTGCAAAAACGCATTTTCTTACGTCACAGATGATGGTACCTGTGCTCAACATTGGGTTTTAAATGGTTTAATTAAAGTTTATTTATGGCTTTTTTCTCGTGTGTGTCTATTAATATTCTAATCTGAATTATTTTAGTTGCTTTTTTGTATATTTCGGTTAATCTTCAAATGTTGTGGTCCATATTTACTTGTTTTGGTATTTTAGTGCATGTTTACTTAATTGCACACTGGAGATGACGGTGGGTCTGAAGGTTGACCTCGTTATGAAATTTATGCCAATACCGAATCCTGTCTCTTAGTGTAAATGGAAGCAGGTACGTGAAAAAGCGTCAATAAATGTTTTCGACTTGACTTTTGCACTTACACAGGATGTCTTGGAATTAGACTTCGCAAGTTAGCAGAACAAAACAGTATAATAATAAAATAAATGTAAACAAAATTCACCCTATAACAGGCCACCAAGACCCAGAGGAGGAGTGGAGGTGTCGCTCTACACTTTCTTTAACCTCGGCGCGAGATGGGGTCGATGGTTAGTGCCACGTCCCAGCCGCTTTACCTCCGGGAATGAACCGGTACCCATTGTATAGGAGACTAGGTGGACCTGAAGGTGAGTCTGGGCAGTTGCTGAAAATCTCGCCTCCACTGGGATTCGATCCCCGAACCGTCCAGCCCGTAGCTAGTTGCTATACCAACTACGCTATCCCGGCCTCTGAGTAATAAAATAACGAGTAATTTCACAGGGCTATTGTGAACCATAACGAATCTTTAAGCAGCACTTTCCCGAATAAATATATATAAAAATTTGCACTTTTTTTTTTGCAGGTTTACCTTGCCTTTCACAAAACGGTGAGTACTTGTATTTTTTATTTATTTTACTTGTATTTGTACTTTATTTCTGCTGTTGAATGAAATATTGTTGAATGGTTTCGTATGTAACCCTTTTTAATTAGCGTCGCATGTATACTTCGCTGTATTTGGCACACTTGTACAATACGAGTGAAATTGCCAGCCCCTCCCTATCGGGCTGACGTGAGCTTCAATGGAATATTAGTGAATACGTTGTATGAAGATACGAATCCTTCGAGAAATCGGTGTGTAATTATTACTATTTTAATCGTAGGTGAACGTACTCTGAGCTACATATCGTTTTAAAGTATGCGTATCGTTTGGGTTAACTTAACCTCAAAATTCTCCATCCAGCATATAAAGTGTTTCCTTACTACAAAGAATTTGTGTAATGTCTAAAATTGTTTCACATAAATGCCCTGCTTCAGAGCACGTATTACGATTTGCAGTTTGTGTTGTATCGCCTAACATCAGAGACATGAATATTGATTGTTCATTCGATTTTGATTTTATCATAATATTAGATGATTTGTGCATTTATTGAAGACCGATACATAAGGAAATAATTAAAGTAGGTTTATAATGTACTGAAAACCTCTATCTGTTAATACGCTACCCAGTTCGTACATTAAAATATCCTTATAACAGTTGATTTAAACTTGAATTACCGTATGTGTTTCCAAAATGTTGTGACAGTGGTTGTTTTGCTACGTCAGTACTTGTATGGTTGTAGACTATTCTGTTTAGGTGACAGAGTGGTTAGTACACGGGATTGGTATTTGTGAGTCATACATCTGTTCGCAACCGTCACCAGTCATCTTAAAATAAATGGAGATTCAGTGGCTAACGGCCTATTGAAAACGGTAGTAGAACCGAGCGTCGAAGTGTCATGTGTAAGGTCAGCCTCAGACAATGGACAATGCCTAGCGTAATAATAGTGGCATATGGCTTAATAGTAGTTTCTTGTAACAGTGAAGTAGGACGGAGCGTAACATGACGTGTAATACAGCGGTGCACATCTCGAACAGAATAGTAAGGGGAAGGTGCCCGTGAGAATAACGTGACATTCAGTTACACAAAAACGAGGATAGATTGGATTCCACTGCAGTGGAGTTCGTAACATAAGTGCCTGCGGTAAACTGTGGGTATTTCATGTGTAAAATAGTACTTTGGTAAGGCGCGCAATAACTAATGGCAGTAACGTTCTCAGTCACGGAATGGCGTGCTGAAACTAACACTTCAGTTTTTGTTTTGTTATATACAGATCTACATAAATGTGCGAATCTCAATGTGGGCAAACGTTTTTGTTCCAGAATAATGTCAAGTGGAACCTGTTACTGGTACCATGCATACAACCGCGCTGAAATATTGTCATCTGTACTTTATTGGCTTAATCAATTGTCGAACACAACTAATTTGTGGTAGATATATGTTTACTACATAGGTATCAACTACATGTTTCGACGCTTATGGCCATCTTCACACACCATACAGCCAGTTAACGGCTGAAATTCTAGGAAGAGACCACCACCATATTTGCATTCCATCACCATAAGTTAGAGGATTTCCAACCAAAAAAAAAAAGCACGACGCTCCAGACACAGAAACTGGAAATCAAGAAAGCTAACAATTCAATATATTATAATAGATAATAATAAGCACTTGGACCAATGTTCCCACCGGAACTAGAATAAAAATAATGTGTATAGACCTAGATTTAACTTAGCTATAGTTACCACGTATTGTACAAAACTACTCGCTGTATATCTATAACCATATAACCAGTGTATACATATAATCCCCAATATCATAGATCTAAACTGTACAAAAC
>Ga0209755_10007787_pt1 | contig 11560 bp, 14 predicted proteins | sample TergutCo191P1_FD_187301 | JGI IMG/M metagenome (GOLD analysis project Ga0209755, IMG submission 187301) | Cornitermes sp. P1 segment gut microbial communities from Petit-Saut dam, French Guiana - Co191P1 (SPAdes) (version 2) | ecosystem: Host-associated > Arthropoda: Insects > Digestive system...
CAGGTGGCAGCACGGTCCGGTCAGGTGTGGCACTGGGCAGCGAGATGTGTAGCAAATAGCTCGTAGATTGCGTGGCGGTCGCCAGTCCGTGGTGGAGTGATGTTAGTGGGCAGTACGGCAGGCCCCTGTCCGCTCGCTAGGTGTCGTAATGTGAGTGTCAAACGACGTTTACTCCCTTGTGGATTGTCACGGACAATCCTACTCCTTTTGGGTTGTCACCGACAAATTACTCCTTGTAGTATCAGGGCTGGCTTTCCGTTCTTGATGTATCGGGACAGATGCACAGAGCTGCCTAGTCCTTCTTGATGTGGCAGCTGGCTAGTCCTTCTTGATGATGGAGCTGCTGTTCCTTGTTGTTGTGCCTTTTTATTGGTGTAGGCGTTGAATCATCTTCAGTTGAAAACGTGGCCTTTTTTATACAGACTTCTCGCTGTTCGACCTGCCCTGCCATTGGTTGGTTGTCAGATTTCGTAGGAGTGGCAAGTAGAATTAATACTCTTGTTGAGGTGCCGTGATGGGAAACTGCGCACGGTTTGGAGCTGTGAGCGGAGACGGGTTACCGAGAGAGAAGGATAGGCGAGAGAAGGTGTGTTGCTATGTTTTTTGACGGACAACTGGACGGAGGAAGGAGAGCTACAATGTGGGTGTCCCCACACCATATTGTTCAGTGCTTAATATACTATAATTGGTGAGGTGTTTTAGAATCCTTCTTTGCATTACCGTTTCAAATATTTTTTAATATTATTTTAAGAGTGATACAGGTCTATAGTTAGACACTTCACACCTAGAATCATTTTTATGTAGTGGTTTTATTATCGCATATTTTAATCGATTAGGCAATACACCCCAAAACTGTATTTTATTACATATGTAGTTTATTGGAGAGCTTATGAAAGGGCCGTTTACTTTTAGGAACTTTGTGGATATCTCGTCGTACCCATATGAGATTTTGCTTTGAGGGATTTTATAATTCGTTCAATTTCTTTTGTTGTTGTTGTGCATTGACATTCCATACTTGGGTAAGGTTTGTTAAAAGCTTGTTCCACGAAATGGGTATGACTATCCATATTATCATTATCATCTTTAATAAGATTATTTTTACTTTGTTTTTTCAAATTTTCTGCAATAGTAACAAAGTACTCATTAAAAGTTTCAGCAATAGTTTGTTGATCAGTGATTCTTTTACCTTCAACTTTTAGAGGTTGTATTACACTTCTTTTTATATTTCTTCCAGATTCTTTATTTATAATACCCCATGTGGTTTTAACTTTATTATAAGAGTTTTGGATGAATTTGTCATGTTCAATTATTTTTGCCTTTCTTATAACCATAGACAATACAGTGATACCTCGGCTAACGAAGCTAATTCGTTCCGGAATCATATTCGTTAGCCGAAATCTTCGTCAGTCGAAACGTGATTTCCCGTAGATTTCTGTAGAAAATCGTTTAATTCGTTCTGGATGCTGCCCACTATTTAAAGATAAGTTTTATAAAATAGTAAAAAGCACACTATAAAAGGGCAAAACTCACCAAAGGCTCAGATGAACAGCTACCCAATTGGATGAAGGAGAATGGAAACTAGAATGACAAACTGATGATCTTTACACTATTATACTGAAAATATACAGTATTATACACTTTATACTATTAAACTGAAAATATGTACACAACGTTTTACTATTCTTCTTGCAAATTTTCAAAGTTTATTCAAGCTAAGTCTCCTGTTCTTCAGTAGCTGGCCTCTGTCTCTTTGCTAAAAGAGAAGTCAAAAATCTGTCCAAAGTTGACTGAACTTCTCTCTTGGAATGGGCCGACCGTTCATGTTTGCTGCTTTATGTTAGCGCGCGCATCCACTAAAACATTCGTTAGCCGAGTCCAAAAATCAGCAAAAAAAATCTTCGTTAGCAGGGTCGTGTTAGCCGAGGTATCACTGTATTTTAGTGTAATCTTTATAATGAGATGCAAGAGTAGCATTATTATTATTCTGTAATTCCTTATATAGTTCTCTTTTATGTTTGCAGGAATTTATTATTCCTGGTGTAATCCATGAATTTGGTTCATTTTACTCTTTGCCTGAATTAAGGGAAAACCATAACAGTAAATTGTTAGAAAAATAATTTAAAAAGAGTTAAAAAATCTTATTAACATCACTCCCACCAAAAACCTGTTCCCACATTTCATGACTTAATTTCAATTGGAGATCTGCTATGGTATACTTATTGGTTTTTCTTTTGATATATGACATTCCTGTACCTTTTTTTTTTTTTTTTTTTGGGGTCCCCTATTTAATATTTATAATTGGTCGTCATGATCTGAGAGTCCATTGGTAAGAGGAAATAAATCATATTTTCCAGTGGTGGATGTGTCAATGAAAACATTGTCAATGGCAGTTTCGGAAATCAGGTCATATCTAGTAGGAAATCAACTACACCCACACGAGTGTAAAACAAGCATCAAGTTGGCTCCTTCAATTACCGTCTATCAGATAATTTACATTTACATCACCACATATGAAGATATTATATCTGTTGTTATAGTTTCTGAAAAAATCAGGTCTAATCCTTTAAGGAAGTCTGTAAAATCACCCCTTGGAGATCTGTAAATAGCTAAATGCATAATTTATTAAATGTTGAGTCCAATTACATTGCACAAGCTTCAATGTCCTTATCTACATTGTATTCATAAACAATTATGGTTTTATATTCTTAGTTTCCGTAAACAAATATACTGACGCCTCCTTTGAGAAGTTTTCCTACAGTAGTTGTCACCTAATGATTAATTAGTTAAATGAATCACTCAACTGTAGTTCGGATTCAATCAGGTGGTCTTAAGATAAACACAGAATGTGTGGGAGATCATGATGTAAATGACAGTATTGTTCATTAGCCTTATTACCTAAACCTCACTAATATTCTGAAGAAAAATTTTTTGAGATTTATTTCATGGAACCTGAATGGAATCTTTAACTAATTTATGTTCCACATTTATTGTGTCATTACTCATTAGGGCCTCAGGTTGCATTTCATTGATATATGATGTAGCATTTATTTGAAAATGGTACCTTATTTGTACTGTCATTCCATGCTGTGTGGCTGCTTGTAAATGTTATCTTATCTGAAAGTTTACTAGCCATGTTGTGCCTGATTAATGTATCAATTACATTATCAGTAACTACTCCGTTATCCATACAAAATCCTCATTCCTCGTGGCTGGGTTTAGTTTTTGTCTCTTTGATGTTCTGACTTCCTTGAGATTGTGTTCTTTGTTAACATTATTTTTTCTGAGTAGGATCCATTTGATTTTCTTCCCATTTCAAAATGAAAAGGGTTTCTTCTTTTCTTGACTTTATATCACTTACAAACAATATTTATGATTACACTAATAATCAATCATGACCCTCCCTCACCAATTACCGCCATATGGGCTGTGGCAACTCACACAGCGTTCTCACAAATTATTAGTGTCTCCCATTATACTTGTACAACATATGCCTTCTCTTAGTAATTCATAGGACAAAACAGTATGTGGTTGTGACGTTTGCCACATGCCTCATTAGCCATCTACTGCTGTCTCTTTGTACTACTGCCTCAGTACCAACATTTGGACCTCTGATGCCTCGCACATAAATTTTTTGACGATGATCTGCAGCTCCAGCAAAGCTCACAAAATCGGCATAAATTTTCCAGAAAATCTCACAAAATGGGCATAAATTTTTGAAGACGTCAGTACACAGTGAGGACAATCACATAACAAGCAGCATGACCAACTGCAAGGCAACCACTATGGAAAGATGAAAACCTACACCTCTAATCATTAAAGCTGGATTTCCAAGTATGCTAAATCAGAGGAAAAATGTACATTGACAAAACTTGTAATAAACAGATATAGGTGATGAGGCTAACATGGAACACAGGAAAGATTAGAACAATCACAATGTGAAGTATCTGGAGTGAAATTTACAGCAAGCAACAAAAAGTAAAATAGTACCATAAAATCACAGCTGTATGTGACAGTTTATTAGTGACAAAAATGAATAGTAAAAATTCACCAATTTGAGGACTCCCCCAGTGAATGTGCACAAGTGACACTCTATAGAAACACACACTACAAACTACTACCAACAAGTACAGTAGGGTCTCATTTTACGACGATTCACTTTTATGACCCTTGTTGAGTTGGACCGAGCACTCCCGACTTGTGGTGCTTCACTGTCGCAACTCATGTGTCCTTTCTCTACTTAGTGCGCTTCTAGTTCTTTTGTGATGTGCATGTGTGTTTCTTCTTTTTCTATTTTAGCACAGTTCTTTTAAGTTGATTGTGACTTTTTCCACCCACGAGTCCATCAGAAAGAGAGAAAAGAAGAAAAAATCAAAACAGTTTAAGTTACATTCTTTCTTGGTGTCTACTGAACCACTGCAGGGGTCTTCTTGAACAAAATAAAAAGTGATTTGATTGATAGTTTTTCAATTATGTGTGTAATTTTCTATATACTTAATTTATTAAATTAAAACTGTATGTCATAATATGAAGAAACATTGTAAGTTACAAAATTATTTGAAAAACTTGTTTGGCCCATGAACCCATTTCAATTTAAACTATTTAAATAGGTTTGAAATAGGTTTTTATGGTTCAATTTACAACCAAACAACAAGCAATTAGTTCACAAAATACTGTAGGACAACTGTAGATCCAAAGCCCACAGTTCTGGAAATGAAGAACTTAACTTGACTAATGGAGGACAAGGTAAACACCACAGGTTATTAAGGACAGGTGAATGGAATTAGAAGGGGCCAAATTTAAGACATCAAAGCATAGGAATGAAATCACTAATATAAGAATGAAGGGAAAGAAATTAAAACAAAGCAGATATGCAGACTACAAAAAATTGTCAGCTGTATTAAGAAATGACAGGAGGTTAAAGTTAGGCATGAAACATTACATAGATTAATAAAAAAATAAATATCAACAGATTGTGATTTAAACACATTTTTAGTAGCCTAAGTAGTTTCAGAGGGATATCAAGATTCAATTAGGAATTTATGTGGGCAATCCAAAAATAAGTTTACACATCATATTTGCTAAACCATTTATTTACAGTTATAACAAAAATAATTCACATGCAATTTTCTGACTGCAGTTTTACTTTTCAATGTAGTCTCCACCTCAACTGAGGCATCCTTGCTGATAAATTCTGCATGTTGCAATAGCAAATACCCACTGTCTCCATGTCATCATCATTACTCTGAAATCTGGGCCATCAAGATCAACTTTTGAGCAGGAAAGAAATGATAATGGCTCAATACCAAATCAGAGCTGTATGCCACACGTTCCAAGATTTCTCATCAGAAGTGCTGCAAGAATTTTTGAGTCATTTTGGCACTGTGTGACCCAGAATTGTCATGCTTAAGCAAAACACATTTTGTAAGCAGTCCAGCGCATTTTTATTTCAGGCAGGTCTTAACCCTTCCAGTGTCATACATACAGTATGCACCTGCATTGATAGTTGTTCCCTGTTACATGAGGTCTCCCAACAGCACACTTTTATGGGCCCAAAAAGAAGGTGCCCATCACTTTGCCAGCAAAGTTCACAACCCAATATTTCTTCATTCACGGTGACCCAGGATGTTCCCAATTCCATGCTTGCACATTTCATCACCAGGGTACGGTGGTGAAACAATATGTTATTTTCTGAGGAATTCATTACCAGTACTGGCATATTGCTGCAGGAATGAGAAGATGCTTGTGGCACCCAGTGGGCACATGCCTCATGGAATCCTAACCCATGAATGATCTTGGCAAACATTCTGTGCGAAAGAAGTGAGTTGTGTCGCAGTTCACTGACTATAATATTTCTGTTTTTGAGAACTGCATTATCCACACATGTCTTCGTGTCTGGTGTGCTGGCCATTGTAGGTCTGCTGCCTCTCTTACAATCGTCCAGTTCCAGTGTGTGCACACCACTTTGCCACACTGTCCTGACTCTAATATATCATTCCTGTAAACTTCAAATAGCAGATTAATTTCTGCTGCAGACATATTCCTTGCACTAAAAAATGACATTACTGCCCAGACTGCATGCTTGGACCACCGTTCCAGTCAAGTGACCATATCTGACCGACAGCAGTCTCAACTCCTCCACAATAGTGACAGGCGGCAACAACGGTTGACTAGTACCAGATGCTGTAAATACAGTTATTTGTGCTCCTGATGATGGGTGGAGAAACCACCCGAAACACATAGAGCAGTTTACAGATAAAATAAACTGTGTACACTTTAATCATGTTGGACTTTCATTGACATACTTCAATGTAGCATTGCAAACTAAGAAAAACCAATCACTTTGCAACAAATCTGATCAGTCTGAGACTAATTTGCAATGATATTATGTACTACATCAACTTATTCATAGCCCATCTCTTGTACAAAACACCCTCTTAACTGAATCACAGTCTTTCTTAACTCTTAGCGGCTGAACGACATATATATATGTCGCACAGTGAGCCCTTTAAATAGCCAAATGGCCACTGAAGTGGTCAGGGGCAGAGGGATTTAATTCTGGCGAAAAAGATTTAATTCCAGCAGCTAAGGGTTAATTTCTACAAATAGCCAACGCACTACCCCACCTCATTCCCATTTTTTCTCAGGGTAAGTTTGTACACAATTCATAAAAATTACGAAGTTGTACAGAGGGTCATACATCCGTATACTTGGTGTGTGTCATTGTATTGATTTCATTTAACACCTCCATGTTTTTCCTGTAGGAAGTCACTCATCATCCAGAGTCCACTATTTCGACTATTTACAGGTGTAATGAACTACGACCACTATAAATGCCATGTTTTCTTATTTTTGCTCATGCTAATTCGGTAATGCATGCCTTGGTACAGTCCATTATATCTCAGTACAGGTCGGGTTGGTGCTTCATATGCTAATTGATGGTGATGTCACATTATATGACACTGAACTTAACGAGAACCTCTCATCATGAATTTTGAGTACATAGCAGAAAGGGAAAAAGTATCTTAATGTCCCACCACTGTATTCAGACCATGGATCCAGAAAACTCTCAAACTAAGTGTTGTAGCAATGTACATGGTGTGCACAGTCAGCAGTGCTGCAATATCAGCAGACTGTAACCATTTCAGCAGTACACAAAATTCCTCCCATAGCAAGAAAGGATGCCACCAAATGAAACACTGCAGACCATGTTTAATGAACTACAAAATTGTGTTACATCCTGGTAGTGGCTTATGCAAGTGCAACAGAGCACAGTGAAGGTAAATGGAAATAACATCAGAAAAGCAACGAACTTGAATACAACTTACTGTGAACTAACACCATAGGGGGGGGGGGGAAGAGTCCATTTTCAGAAACTAATAGATCCTCATATAGTCAAAACATTTCCAAAATTTTATAAAACCCAAAAGGTCAACACCTTTAGTGATTTAAATCCACATAAACACAATATCTGAACAACCTACATTCACTTATTTACTTTCCTACAACATGTTTCAGTCATTCTATTTGACCAGCATCAGGCAGAAAACACAAATATATAAATGGACAAGCATGGAACGGAAAGGGCCTATTCCATACCATGTAAATGCTCTTCAGAGTCAGCCTCAAGCACATGTAAATGCTGTTCACAATCAGCCTGAAGTGTATGTAAATTCTATTCACATTCAGCCTTATATGAATGTAAATGATGTTCACAGTCAGCCTCAAGTGCATGTAAATGCTGTTCAGTCAGCCTCGAGTGCATGTAAATGTTGTCTAGTCATTCTAATGTGCATGTAAATGCTGTTCAGTCAGCTTCAAGGGCATGTAAATGCTGTTCACAAACAGCCTCAGGTGCATGTAAAGGTTGTTCACAGTCAGCTTCAAGTGCATATACATGCTGTTCACAGTTAGCCTCATATGCAAGTAAATGCTGTTCACAGTCACCATCAACTGCACGTAAATGCTGTTCAAAATCACTGTCAAGTGCATGTAAATGCTGTTCACAGTCACCGTCAAGTGCATGTAAATGCTGTTCACAGTCACCGTCAAGTGCATGTAAATGCCATTCACAGTCAGCTTCAAGTGCAAGGAAATGCCATTCACAGCTTCAAGTGCATGTAAATACTGTTCACAGTCACAGCCAAGTGCATGTAGACTACCTGAATATTATTACTTACAGGCAACATGCCTGTGCTGCACAAAGGTCATATGCAAGCTGCATTTGGGCCATCATAAACAATATGGTGTATACTGACAAGGCAGACTGAATGGCAAATAAGTACATGATGAAATGACATACTTTGCAGTGAACGAAGAAGCTCTTCTTCCATCTACTGGACCAGACCATTTAACTTGTTTGATCAAGTTGTTATCTTGAGAAGCCAAGACTTCTCATTGATATTTCTGAATAAGTTTGGTAAAAAATCTTTAGATGAAGCAGAAAGAGTGGAGGTCCTTCATCCTCTTACAAAAGAAAGAGAAGTTCTACAGCAATAAGAGTAGATCCCCTTGCACTGATGAACACTGGTCTGTGACTGGTATGGAACTACAAGTTTATATTTTGTACTATTCATACTGTGCATATTCTTACAATCAGTACATCCACCAACACATGCATGTAATAAAATAAAATAAAATAAAATAGAATTCATAACAAGTATTAAAACACCTACATGTTTTAGTACTGTGCTGCCTTCCACAGGGAGTTATAGACCTAAGGAATATGAGCCTATCACATTAGTTTATGTATTACATTGCCTGTACTGAAATGATGAAAAATGTTAACAAATCTAAAATACATTAAAAATTGATTAAGTATTAAAATTACAATATTTGATATTGAAACTATGTAATATTGAGTAGTTACGAAAATAAATGCTGTTGTGTTCAGACCAGACTGCTGTTAGGAAACGGGAAGGAGTCTTTTGAGATGTTAGGTATTTAAACACTAACAACCCTCGCTACTTCTGAGTATGAGGTGTATATTAATTTGAATATTACAAATTAAACAATTAGGACAATAACACTGAATAGTACAATTTTAAATACAATGTTAATAAAAAATCCTAGATGCTTGTACCATAATCTTTTTACAATCTGCTCCTATTAGGCGGCTATAAAGTTATTTTGGTAGCATGCACTCAGGGCACTAGAGAGAAAAATATTCAACAAGACAGACAATACCACTCACCTAGCAAGCAAAAGATGTACACACTCTTCATAGTAAGGCAGCTACAACCTCTTCAGCAATATCAACCGACTCCTTCACTTAGCTAAATATGGCGGACTATTTATACTCACTACCGAGGATGTTATACGTTGGGCCTGCACTTTAACCTTTATCCCATTAGCTAAGGATGACACACTTTCCAGAAATGGTGAAACTAAAAGCTGTTATTACACATCATTTGTGATTCAACGCAAGGAAGTGGTTTGAACACACAAGAATGAAATTCACCCAGTTGTTATGATTTCCTAAGTGTGACCTCATTTCCATAGCACTGTTTGTATAATGGCCAGCGCCTTGTGGTTGCGGGATCTCATCCTTGATTCAAGGGAAAGTGAAAACTGGGGTGTGAAGTGTTTATAGTGCACTGTCTCTTATGTTCTGCAGAGAGTATGCACACAAACATCTGCCTCGTTCTTATGTGATCCAAAGGGATCTTGTCCAGTTGCAGTGGGCGACATGCATCTTATCAGACACATCTTTGTTGGTGGATATGCTGATAACAAGTTTCTATGTCATGCATGCTCTGTAAACAGAATGGAATTGACAATAAACCACAGGTGTGCATGCGTGCGTGCGTGCATGTATGTGTGTGTGTGTGTGTGTGTGTGTGTGTGGGGGGCAACTTTTACAACTTAATGCAGGTAAAGAAAATAAATTTACATTTTATCTTACTAAAAACCAAAGTTTCACTTCAGGTTTTTTGTATACAATATTAATTGCGTACAATGCCACCGGCTATGCAATGTTCTACATTTTGTTTACGACATTAGATGCTTATATTTAAATAAAAACTTGAAAAAATTTTTTTCATAATCCAGTAATAGATCAGTCCAGAACTTTACGAACACAACTTAATCCACTACATGTGGGTTAATCTTCATGACATTGTTAAAACGCAGTGACAAGTCCAATTTTACACTTCTCCTACAACTGACACACACAACAGTGAAAATCACGCATTTCGTGTCCATAGAACTACTCTGAAGTACTGAGATGGTAAAAACACATTTTATTACAAACGCGATCTTGGATATTTTGTACAAAGTAGCTATTGATATTTAAAGAAATGGATATGTTGACATGTGCATTATCACCAAAACTGTTCAACAAATCTTTCTATTTACAGCATAACATCTGCAGTTCGAGTTACTATTGTATGAGCTTCCACTTCACCGCAGAGAATATGCTGTCATCGAGGTCATTTCTATGTTCGGTACAGAAATTGGTTAAGTGCATATGTCTGTGTGAATACTTGTCTTACATGCACTACTGTTCTGCCTTTCGGTGTATTATTTGTATATTCTTGTGTACTGTGTGACCTAGGTATGCACTTTAATGTACCCTAACAATGAATGCTGAAAGCAAAAGAAAATATGTTTCTTTTGTCATGAATTGTGTAGCCTGAGTTTTCACTAATTTGAGGCAAAATCAGTCCTGTTCACATCGAACTACTGAGATTGTGCTGTATTACAAACAGTTTAATAGGCATTAGACATAGTATCACCAAACTGAAATCGTTATGTACAAATGACCCACCTTGAACAATACTAAATGACACAATAGGATGAGACCAAAAAATCTAAAAGTATTTCCTTTACAGTGCTAGTCCATCAGCATCGTCATCATAATCATCACAACCACCACCACCACCACCACCAACACCACTGCCATCACCATCCAAATGTGTGAAAAAATCACCTGTGTGATCCTGAATCCGAGATGAATTCTCCAGTGTTGATGCAATAACACGCAAATTACCAACCCCAGTCAGCAGTTGTCTGTACACAGAAAAAAAAAAAACTTTAGATTCAATGAACACACGAAATTTGAACAATATACAGTGATACCTCGGCTAATGAGTGACCCTGCTAACCAATTTTTCGGCTAACAAAGATTTTTTCGCTGTTTTTTTGCACTAGGCTAACGAATATGGATTCGGCTAATGAATGTTCTAGTGGATGCGCGCGCTAACAAAAAGCAGCAAACATGAATGGTCGGGCCATTCCAGGAGAGAAGTTCAATCAACTTTGGACAGATTTTTGACTTCTCCTTTAGCAAAGAGACAGAGGCCAGCTACTGAAGAGCAGGAGACTTACCTTGAATAAACTTTCAAAATTTTGAAGAAGAATAGTAAAAGTGTTGTGTACATATTTTCACTTTAATAGTACAAAGTGTATAATATATTTTCAGTAAAATAGTGTAAAGATCGTCAGTTTTTCATTCTACTTTCCATTCTCCTTCATCCAATTGGATAGCTGTTCATCTCAGCCTTTGGTGAGTTTTTGCCCCTTTATAGTGTGCTTTTTACTATTTTATAAAACTTATCTTTAA
>Ga0209755_10007788_pt1 | contig 11557 bp, 4 predicted proteins | sample TergutCo191P1_FD_187301 | JGI IMG/M metagenome (GOLD analysis project Ga0209755, IMG submission 187301) | Cornitermes sp. P1 segment gut microbial communities from Petit-Saut dam, French Guiana - Co191P1 (SPAdes) (version 2) | ecosystem: Host-associated > Arthropoda: Insects > Digestive system >...
AGGTTCAAGGTCGGGTCATGCAAGCGCGCTAGATTATAATCCATCAGGTGTTCTCATAAAAAAAAAAGGTCGGATACTTTTCTAACAGACCTCGTATGTGGAAAAGGGGGCGAATCGAGGATTTGGGATCAGGCTGAGATGGGAAAACGAGAACAGTCATTCTCCGCACTCAGGATGGAGGGCTTCTGGATCGTCCGGTTTAGCTGGTCATCCCCTAGAAGTTTACGAGAGTGGGGAGAATGTGGAGGACGATAAATTATGATCTTTTTTATTTTGTTTGCATTGGGTTGGTAGTGTTTGTATTGGGTTGGTAGTACTGGGAATAAATATGGTGAAGAAAGTTAATGTTTACTTTTTTTAGAAGAATCCTTTAGATCAGCTCATAAAACAGGCATCCTGTACCAGATCGGTGGTATGAAACAGGAAATATAAGCATACTTTCATAATTCTTGCAAAACCCACCTTTAACATAGTGGTCCATCAATGCAGATTCCACTCTGAATCATACCATAAATTGAAATGGAAAACTAATTATTCCATCAATACCGGTGGATACATCATATACAACCAGATGTAACATTCAAAACAGTTTACATTCCGGCCCTGGGAGTGTATTTATGTGTTAAATGTGGATATCAGAACAAACCGATTTTTCTCAGTTCAGCATTAACTTACTAATTTTTATAGCCGTAGCGGAGTGTGTTTTCTCTGTACTGTAAAGCGAATATTTACATGTAATTCACTTTGATTTTCATATTTATATACTCGTACTTCATACTAAGTTTTACGCAAAATAGGCATATTGAAATACTACCTTTTACTCCATTATGTATAAAAGATGCCTGTGTAAAAAGTGATAAATAAGACAGAGGTTCGGAAGTTTGAATATCATTCTCTGAAACCAATCAAGCAGGGCGCCAATTTTAGCACTTGTCATTAAACAGCAAAAGTAGTTACCTCGAAACTCCGGCCACTTTAGTACTGGAACACATCAAATGTTGTCCACTGTATCGGCAGCTGGATGGACACTAATGTAGGACTGTACATGCTGACAAATATAAAATTTTCTGCCCATACCAAGAATACAACCTAAGACATGACAAACGGCACTTTTAGTGAAAAGTTTAGTGGTCCCAGACTTTATATTTGTTTAAATTTTAATTTTATTTATCTTAAAGTTTCCTTGTCAGCGTAAATAATACGTTATTTTATACAGGAACAAAATTCATACAAACGAGGAATTTTAAAAGGCGCTAAAACAAGAAATGTCGGTGGGTTTCTGTGATATTACAATCTCGGCCAATAGTCCCGGGCATAGCAAACTGTTGTCTTAGCGTTCATAGGTAGTCACCTACAATTTGGCCAATTCATACAAGTTCAGCATAGTTCTTGTGGGCACTAAATCCAATTCTCAGTGAAAGACATTCCACAAATAATGCAGAGAACTTTCTGTTTTGCCTCAATCGCGGTTTTCCTGAAAACTGAAGTTTCTTTTTACAGTCCGTTTTCTTTTTTGCTGGCTGATTGTTCGTTTCCTCTTCTGCTGTTGTTTGTTTGGCTGGTTTCATTCTTCTCCAGCTACTTTTGAAATAATTTGAATTAAATATTTCAATTCTTTGAGGAAGACCAAGTGATAATAGCACAGTATACAGAAGACACGGGCTGTATGTTAAGAAGTTTGGTACAAGGTTATGTGAAATGACGGATTCATATATATATATATATTGGGAAAAATAAATATTTAATATTGGACTTGGTGTTAGGGACAGAAAATAAATGGAGCTGGAAAAATTAAGACAGCTATTAATTAAAATATTTAGTATTTATTTCGACAAGCAACATTTTATCTCTTTCAAATAGAAAAAATAAGTGGAGGAAAAGAATGATTGGCTTCTTAAACTCTAGTTATGGAGTAAAAAATAATCTCAGTACAACAAAATATCACATCTAAAACTTTAATACAAAGTTTTGTGTTGTTGAGAAAATCAAAGCAAGAGCAATTATGGACGTAGTGAAGAATATGTTAAAAGTAGCTGAAGAAAAACGACTTGAAATGCTTTGGACACGTGAGGAGAAGGCCAGGATATGATCTAGTGTTCTAGACTGGGGACCAGACGGAACGTGAAGGAATTGAGGACTGGAAGAAAAATGGGGATCGATGAAGTTAAGACGGTGGATGAATAAACATGGACTGACAGAAGAATTTACTTGAGACAGGGACCTGTGTACAAATCTAGCTTATTGGGAAGCAATATCATTTAAAGTTGCTAATCCTCAGACAAATGGATGAATTTCACTTTTAGCGTAGAGTTCTTTCTGTGGAGGTTAGTTGACTGTTCCTGTCAGCAGGAATGTTTGGTATGTAAATAGCAGTCCAATCCACACAAACACAACTCTCAAACACTGTACATTCGTTTATTATTGTTATTATTATTATGATTATTATTATTATTTCTGTACGACGTTTTGGTCGTTCATTGGACCACCATCAAGTAGAAGAATTGATGATGGCCGAATGAACGACCGAAATAAGTAGTAGAGAAGTAATAATAAAAGAATGCCTGGTGTTTGAATGTTGTGTTTGTGTGGATGGGATTGATCTTAGTTAACTAGCAAACGGGGAAGCTGTTGCTAAAATTTTGGTACATTCTTCAGGATTATCAACTTTCATGTTACATGCTTCCAAACGCAGTATGAATGCCAGCCACTTCGTGTTAGAAGTTTTCATCATTGCTGCTCGAGAAGTGTGTGCCACGTGAGGAAGCATAAAATCCACATCCTTAACAATATTTCTATCCAAAGTGTATAACCACGTGCGAAGAAACCCTTAAATTTAAAAGAATAGATCCACTAATTTCACCAAAGCTGCGATGTCAATTATTGATCCTCAAGCATGGATGCGTTCTCATCCTTGACGAGAAAGCTTCTGAGTGTGCCAGTTTGAAAGGACGTTTTGTAAAAAATGTGGTAATTTGTGAGCTATGTGTGGTGGATTGCACAACTTATGCACGTCTTTTTCCCAAGAGTAAAACGACTGGGGCGTGAAGTTAACCACTCATTTCTATCTAGTGCCGAGGTTAACAATGTGTTGTACTGAGTAGAACTACACCCATAATTCTTCTATAGGTCTTCATGGCGTGAGCAGGGAAAACTTAGCTTTACTTTTGTGCGCATTATTACTGCGGCAACAACGGATTACCTGAAGATCCTGATAACTATTGTGCTAATTTATGATCAGAAGAACCAGATAATCTTCCGACAGATAAACATATCCCGCAAATTATTTCTTCCACTAAATATAAATGGTTGTTTTTCACCCATTTTTTTGAGCAAGAACTAAGCAGGTGAATTTTACACGCGTCCATAATTAAATTTTGCTATGAAAAAAGAAGATAGAATAAATTTTCAAGTGGCATTCACAAATAAAATAAACGTCACACTGCAGCCTCTCTCTCTTGAGGTTGGCTTATCCTCTTACTTGCCTCGTACAGAAAGGTCTTTATTAACGCTGACCCGTGATACTCCCTTTACATTCGCACTGAATATAAGAGACGGAGCAAAAGCATATTTTTCTATCACTTCTCAAGTTTGAAAGGAAACACGCGATTTGAGATTTATTTTATAATCGTACTCTTCTCACTCCATCTGTAGATTTATAATTTCGCAAAAATAATACAATATACTCACTCGTGAACTGACAAAAGAATATTTTCCAGCATACTCGTAATTATTAGGTCTAGGAGGCAAAAATCTATACCAGTTTCAGGAAATCCCTTTTTGACAATGACATTAAAATTTGCTCTTCGCATGACTTTTCAAATGTGCGCCCATCTCTTTCGAGGAAGTATCTTCAGTTTTAGTTCCTTTTTAAGTCCAAAAATCCTCTACTGATACTAAACGAACATTTTTGAAACTTTAAAGACAGAGATGTTTCTCGCACTGACATTTCCTTCGATATTAATCTCTAAAGAGCTTTTTTCATGTCTTCACCATCCACGTGATCTTCACAGTATTTTTTACCCGAATTTTGCCCGTCAGAATATGTTCGCTGAATCTGAGAAATGTTAACTCTTGTGGCAGATAAATGTTTCGACTACTGCCATTACGACTGTCCAGGAGTTATGGACTCGCAAAACTTATGAAACTCTTATATCTGTACAAAAGGAGCATTTGGAATACGCCAAGGAAGATTATGTAATTCCTTTAACGTGTATTCGGCTGAGAAAAGAAAGAGTTCGCGGTTTTTATCTCTTTCGAAATCCGATCCGCAATGTTAAGCAGGTTTCATCCAAAGAGAAACGAAAAAGCTTATAAAAATGGTACTCCCAAATATATATGCAATATTCATGAAAATTTGAATGTTGCACAGTTTCCCACACACACAGCTGTAGACCAGAAATGGCCAAACACTCGATCGCCAACTACAATTCGATCGCGGCCGCTTTTTCTTGTCGCTATCAACACTTATTTACCGCCTCAGTACGATAATTAGACCTTCGTTTGAGGGCATTTTTTGGATCAATCTACCTATGGGAAGAAGGTTTCTCTCAGACGAATAGACCATTGGTCGGAATTTATTTTTCGCTCCCTTTTAAAATCCAGGGTGATTTTTATGCATTTGACATTGCTGAATCCGAATATAACAACAAAATTGCACTATCACCCACCATTGTTGAAGGAGAGAGGGTTAAATTAAAACACAACGTTTTAATAAAGAGTAATATATTGGTTTCCAATTGCAATGTACAGTACCAAATAATGATCATTGTCTCTATATATGGTAGCATACCTATAAAAAATTCATTAAACACTAGTTTCTTTTTCTACTGCCTCTTGTTTTCGCCAGTCGGTGTCTCCCTCAAAAGAATCCAGTAGGAGTCTGCCAACGTATTTGGAATTCATTTTCCAGTGTACCTATATTGACTGTGGGAAATACCCTGACGGATCGTTTCACCATGTTCATCGGAGACTGCTCCCATGTTTTCATGCAAAAATTCAAAAGGAAATGCAGAACATGAGGTTTCAATGCTATGTTACACCCCATAGCACTGTGTGATGAAATTAGCTTCTGCACAATTTCACTGTTATTTTCCGCTTTTCACTGCCTAGAAAGTTTCTACAGATGTTGTCAGCTGCCTTCTAAGTTCTTCTTTCTGTATAATTTAATTTGTGCTTAAGTTTTGGTCTTCGAATTGTTGTGTAATTTGTGGTCCAAAGGAAACCCCATCTTTCTTCTTGACTTCACTTATTTTGGGAATTTTATGTCTCAAGTAGGGAAACCCTTCGCTTTCTGTATCCATCGCTTTCACTGTCTCCATTGCAACGAGGTGTGTTCAAGTTGCAATTCTTCCATTAATTCTTGGATGTTATTTCAGTACACTAATTCACCATACATTGAGTAATACGTTGCAATATCTGACTGCCTGTTCCTACAAAATGATACTGTTACACCTCTCTAAAGAGGAGTCCACTGCTGAAGATGTGATCCAAGTGGCTGAGCCTTTGTTTTGTTGCTGTGATAAAATGTCGGCCTCACACTGCAAATTAAAGGAGCAATAAACAGCTGTAAGGAAACCTTTTCATTTTGAGAAATATATGGAGACAATATATTTCTAGATATATAAATAACTTAAATAAATAAAAGTAAATGAACAGCATAACAACTTTTGACCCAGCCACAGGTTCCGGTTTATGGTCATTCAGCTGAGGTATCAACTGGTATCATCAAAACGGTGAGTGACATAAAAGTTTTATTCACACATTCGATGTAAATTTATTTCCAATAAAAATCTATCACAATTATTTCATGGAGGAAACTGATGCCGACCATTGTAATCAAATCACTATACCGAAGCCGTGTGACAGATGAACGTTTACAACACTGCCTTCATTTGAATCTAAATAAGTATGAAACATTTTCAGCAAGATATTGCAAGATAAACAATGTCACGCACCATCTAGACAACAGAAATGGTAATAAAAATATCTTTTAATTATGGTAAATTCTTTAGTTTGAAGAGATAAGTTTTTGATAAATTAAACAACCGTAATTTTATGTTTGATGTTATTAGGCTATTTTACATTTCTTCGCCTAGTAGACCTATTAATACTTTATGTACTATGGCAGATCGCGAAAGATTTTCTACCTTTGGTGTAGGTCACTTGGAGACAGGCAGTGTCGCGGTTAGTTTACTCACTACTCCTCTAACCGGAAGGTCGTGGATTCAGCTCCCATGGTGTCATTGCAATTTTTCATTGATATACATGTATTCCTTCCGGCCGCACTCTGACCCTGGGGTCAACTCAGCCTCTAAAAGAAATGAGTACCATCTATATTTCCTTGGGGTAGATGGTAATGCATTGCGGAGTTATTTCCTACTTTATTCGCCTCTTTTTACATTAAATTGACTAAACTTACTTGGCTCCCTACAGCTGTGTGTGTGTGGGGTTTAGATTGTTACAACTGATGTAATTGCCAAATTCAAGTTCATTAGGTTCAAGGTCGCAATTACGCCCTCCAGTACTGCTAACGTGTGTGATAGCGTTAAGTGGGACCCTACGGCAGCCATTTTTTCAGTAATATTAAAATCTTTATCGACTCAACGAAAAAAAGGTAGCTAACTGGGCGGTGTCGTTGACATTTGCACTTTGATCAAGCGCCAAGAATAACATTCAGAATTTGAAGCTTGCGATTTTAAAGCATTATCCACACTGCAGCTAACTCATCAGCACGGCGAGCTGCTGTCTGTTGCGAAACGCTTATTTAGTAAAAGGTTTGTTTTTGGGGCATATATCGGATACACTTTCAAAACACTTTTAACAAATTCGCCTTCCGAAAAAGATTTGCTTTTATGGTGATTATTCTAGTTGGCTCTGACCAATGTATCCGACAGGGACGACGTATTCTTGAAATTCTGTTGCTGTCCCGGACGCTTTCTTTTCGGTTTGGACGATTTGTCTTCAAGAAAATGGCCTTTAAATTTGTCAAACGTAGAAGCATATTTAGTGACAAAATGTCTATAATGTTGAACTCCTTAAGAAATGATCCATCTTCTCTACTTATCAAACCAAATGTTTGTTCTTTTCTTTCAATAAATATCATCCACTTCGCCCGAAATGTCCTACATCGGCTGCAAAATTTTCTTTTCTTACTTTATTCGTGATGTTCAGTACTTAAGTATCACTAATTAATATTACGTAACACTGTAAAACGATCTGACAGTCGCATAATCATTCAACTTAGCAGGAAGAAAAATTTTTACAAGAAAAACTACTGCCAAGAAAGATGATTGGATGCAACTGAAAAATTGAATTACATAAAGCTACGACGCTAGCCCGGCGTGAAGAGGTAAGTCTTCTGATCTGCTGCTGTTTTTTTCCTCTCTGTTGTACATAAAAGATACACTGTACGTCCAAGTGAACGGGTCTTGTGAATTCATTTTATCTAAAGGAGTAATATTTATAGGGTATGTACAATTTACAAATGTGGCCAGGGGTTGTAGACTCATGCTGTAGACGATGCAGTAAATCAAATGTCTCGTTCTAGCGGGGAATCACGAACTTCACAACTGTTAGTGGCTGCTGGACTTCCTCCTACTCAGTCAATTCAGACTGAACCTCTTATTTAAGCGGTAGCTACTGACGGTAGGCTTAAAAAATAAATATTTTTTTCTAATCTTAAAGAGGCAGGGAAATTCGGTATAAAATTTAGTAACCTCCAGTCGCTGGTCCTGTAAACGCGGCAATGAATGTTCGGATTACAAAAGAACTAGAGAAGTATTTGACCATATGAATAATTTTAAGTTTCCGAAGGAGGTCGTTCCTTAAAGTTTATTGTCTATACGAAAGAAACGAGAAATTTATAAACAATTCGCCGGAAAGCCCACTATGAGGACCCACATTTAATGAATTATAAAAATTTCAAATGACCTGAAGTACAGGAACCTTTGACGATGTGAGGTTGCGTTGAATCATGAAGAGTTGAAATTGGAGAACTTTTCGTATTTTACTTTTACAATATCTACGAACACGATTTCGATATAATTTCCCATGTAAGTCACTTAGGATGGAAAGGACATACTAAATTAAGTTTTAGACAGTGTTTTTCAGTGAATTAACTCTTTTTTAAATAAGCATTAATGTTTTTAACCTGCTGTAAATTTTACGTAACTAGTTATATATCATACATGTAACTCTACCAACAAATCATTCATGATTTCTTTGTACAAGACACACATTAACTTGTTAATGAGGACAGGCCTAGTACGCCCCATGGCCAATGCGAACAACACACAACACTGCTATGCACTCGACAGTTTCAAAGATTGACTTTTGTATACGTGTTTATGTTGAAATAGGACAGAGTTCATCAATTATTCATAATCAACGTATTGACACTGCTCGAATACATTCGCGAGATTGACAAATTTTATGTGTACAAACACCAGAGTTAACCAGGAACTAACAGTGCTAATCAATTATCACGAACGTTAATATCTCATGGATGATGGATTTGAAAGTGTTGCAGGAAAAGACAAAATATCCAATTATTCGTGTTGTTTGTTTGGTAATATCCATGACTATAACCGTAACGTGAAAACAATAAGCATATAACTTCACAAAAACGCTTTCTATTTAAACACGTAAGGCATGTTTGTTCCCCCACAACGTACCTTTCTCTGGACAATAGACAATGCTTACATTACTGCGCAGTCAGAACTAAATGGGTTGAAGTTTATACAAAATTCTTAACAATGAGCAAAAAGAATAATAACCACCTGGTTCTCTTGCTGATTTATATAAGAAGATGAAAATAAAATTAATTTCAAAGAATTTATAATAGTGGCTTCATATCGTACACCAGAAATAACTTTAGGTGCAAAAATGAGTTACATACACACACAATGAAAAGCGTGCAGTATCAGGCCCACAACACGGCGTCATTTTAGTTCACAAACTTTTATTACAGGATCAAATATGAGGATTCTGTGGGCAAAATGCTTGTGTTGAATGTCTGAACGTTGGATTTTCAAAATAGATTTCCCGTGGCGTTTCACAGTCCCGATGCTTCCATCTATGTACATCACGTGTTCATGCATGATCACTATATAGCTTCCACACAAACGCTTTGAGCTGAATTATATCTGGGATCCTGCAAAGATGGGACCTGAGCAACCATTAAAAATAATATGCATGTGAACTGTTGTCTTGTTTTTGCCTCACTGAAGACAAGGGTACTTGAAACCGTTCCGAGAATCGAAGCTTATTAGACCACCTTTTTTCTGGTTTTGGAATTTCTCTTTTTTGTGTGCCCATAATCAAGAGTCCTCTCAAGACATGCGTTTCTCCTTGTAGTATGTACGTGCCAATGTCCTTTGTGTTATCGTGTTCTCCCTCCTTCTCCTTGGGTTTTTAATTTTATAAATGCCATCCCTTTGAGCTATAATTCTACGGTCTGAAGAATTACATTTGTTGACTATCCAGGTTTTCTATGTCTTGTTTTAGTGTCGAATTGCACAGTATTAATAGAGGTGTCGATGTGGTTATTATCTTATGTTTGGTTATTTCCTGATGACTTCCCCAAAAATTTGTTTAATAATTCCATATAAAAAACTGAATATGTTATTCTGCACAACAGGCTTTATTGGCTCAAGAACTTAATACTCTCAAGACACTTAAGAGTGTTAACCTGTTAAATTATACGATCGTCTACAATTTTTGAACAACAGATTAATGTATATTTAATCATAATTTTCATAGTGTTGATCTGCCGTATGCTGAAGTAATATAAAACAAACTGCTTCTCACACAAGTTGTTCCTGGGGCTCATTTAAGACGAACTATTGCCAGAATACAAACGTATTTGACTAAATACCAAAAACGTTTGTTTATAACATGTAACAGTAATATCCGTTTTTTATCACACATGTTTCGGTTAATCATGTAGCCATCATAATGGAGACATGTATTGTTGTATCACAAGGCGATGGTGGATTGGGAACGTAGAATGTAGACCGATAGGGAAGTCTCTGAGTGCGTTAGAACACTTAAGAATTGAAATTCAAGTCCCCAGTAAATCGCGATGATGTGTAAATATATTATTGATTTATTGGCTGAAGATATGATGTTTACAGTTGTTTTGAATAGATGCTTATAATATACAAATTGTTGTTAGATAAATGTCGATTCCATTAGCGAGCGGCAGAGTTTCTGGTAGCAACTGATGTAGACTAAATCCCCCGAATACACCTCGGCAAGTCTTTTTATAAGGCAAATTAGGGCGTTGGTTTCCACATGATAGTGCATTGAACTGGAAGTTTCTAAGCATTAAAATCATGAAACAATCACGTTCTATACATAAATCAGAGTACAATTTTGAGTCCACTGGGTACGACAATTGCGTCAGCCAAGCTGGAGTTTGGGTGAAATTTAGTGTCCTGGTTGCTTTATGACAATGATTCTTGACATTGATGACCCCGACTTCCTGTCGTGTCGACATTTCTCTATCGAGCAACAAGTATTCTGTAACTTTTACTTACTGCCTTACTGTTACTGTATACAAATATACACCTTATAAATGAAATACCATCTTACCTGATAGTCGTAAGACGGTAGTACATGACAGTATGTCTTAAACATAAGGAAATTAAGATTTATTTGACTTATACACAATATGTTTAGGGTTGCACGGGGCAATGAAGTGCATTCAGTAACTTCTCCTAACTTAACCACATCCTTTCCTGCTTGTGGTGCAACCTGCCCTAACTAACCAGGCTCTGGGTACGGAAGAGCTTTGTAACTGTTCCATCATCCGCAGAAACAATGCTACGGAACATGCCTGTCTAGAGGCTAAAAGGTGGCAACCCAACCACTGGACTACATAGCGGTAGGCTAGTAACCTGCCCTAGGGAATTACTTGTTACTTTCATGCCTCAATAGAAAGACACCGGAACGTAAACTTCGCAAGAAAACGTTTAAGGGGAAAAGGAAACAGCAAAGTGTAATCAAATATGTCACGTGGAATGTTAGAGAAATAGTCCACAAAAAAGAGGAACCGGAATGTGTAATAAATGAGAAATAAATTAAAAGGCAGCAATTGCAGAATCAAACTAGAATTTCAAGGGTCAATGGAAAAAATAATTACATAGTTATATACAACGGTGTAAACAGAAGTACGCGAACAAAATCGAGTGTAATTATTTGGATACATGAATCAAACAAAAACACAATTATTAACTAGATATACTGGAGTTAAAGAATAATTGAGCCAAACTAAATGTTGAATGAGGGAAATTAATTTTTTTGGACGCTACGCCCCATACGAAGGGAAGGTACAAGAAAACGAGAAATTTGTAATCAATTACAGAAAATATTGAACAAAATTAATAAAAATGATTACATCTTATTCTCAGGATACCTGAAAAAAAGAATAGAAAAGCTGAATTCCATATTATCGTAGGAAGGTTTGGGAAACCACTTACAAATACAAATCGATTGAAACTAAGAAACTTTTGCCACGAATAAAACAAGAAAATAACAAAATCATTCCATGAACAAA
>Ga0209755_10007789_pt1 | contig 11556 bp, 12 predicted proteins | sample TergutCo191P1_FD_187301 | JGI IMG/M metagenome (GOLD analysis project Ga0209755, IMG submission 187301) | Cornitermes sp. P1 segment gut microbial communities from Petit-Saut dam, French Guiana - Co191P1 (SPAdes) (version 2) | ecosystem: Host-associated > Arthropoda: Insects > Digestive system...
TTGGCACTGTAGCAAAGAATGCACATCTTAAGAACAAAAAGCCTAAAACATCCACAAAAGTGGACACACCAAGTACTACAAGAATATGTTCACCAATCTCATATGAACACCATTTAGTAAAAATGTGTTGGTTTTAATATATTAATGCATAAGACTGTCATTAAGTAATATGGTCCCCTTGCCAAGTGACAGTATTGCACACAATAAGTCTAGTGTTGGCATTGCCACCTCACTGCCTCTGTACATGCAGCATATCTCCTGTTGTCCAATATTTACCCTTTCATCTGTCCAGCAACAGAGGCCATGCCTATAACTAGCTGTTGCTTGTATAGCTCTCACTGTCACTAGCAGACACAAACCTATCACCACAATAACGTGTGGACACCATCAAGTGTATTGTACATAGATATAATAACAACATTATAAGCTACAGGTTTCAGAATATATGTGGAACAATTCAACACTTGCACTTAAAACAAGTAATAAGCAATAATTCTTGAAATTATATAAGATATGGTAGTAGCAATACTCCTACTTGGATGTGAGAATCTGAATGTAATGAAACAGCAAGGACAAAGAACTATGACAGCAGAAATCAAAATATGGGGCTAAGCTGTAAGCTATACATTGTATAGCCGTAAAACAAATATGGAAATAAGAGGAAAACTAAATGTATACAATTTAAATGAAATTATTATGGACTGTGAAGCATCAAGCAGGACTCTATGTTTATCTGCTCATTAAGGGTAATGTTCATGTACGAATTACTTACATAAAATGAGACAAAATGTAACTGCCATTCAGGTGGAATTTCACATAGGTCTTCATCAGTTCTGTGATGATTCTGACATTGAATGAATACAGATGAAGTGCGTATGTGTTCAGATTTCAATGACATACTGGGCTAGCTTATATGTGTGAGAGCAACTTGCCTATATACAATAGGCTGAACAGGGCTACCTTGCTTAAGTAATTTTATTAGCCCTTTGGTCTTTAGATATTCGACCTGGATACAGTCCAAAACAACTTTAATGTTCATAAATAAAATTTTTAAGTATTTTATAATTTGGTGGAAAAACTTACATGAAAAACAGTAACAGTAACAAGCAAGGCATCAGCTATACTGCCCACAAAAATTTAATTTATTCAATGCATTAAATACTGCAGACATTTATGACAATAATTATCTGTGTTAAGTAATAAAGTAAATATAAAAGTCTCCGGTCTTAACATATTCTTTAAAAAATTATAAATTTGTAATATTCCTCCTAATATAAATATGCTTTGTACATTCAACCTGATGATGGCTCACATTCAAGATGAAACATGCAGCTACGATACAAAACAAAATAACTTCAGTTAGGCTGATGTGCCACTGCATTTGGTTCTTATATTATAAACATAAAAGGATATCTCACATAAAAAATAACACTTTACTTGTTAGTTCCTGATCAGACTATACATTTAATCCTGGATTTATATTAATAGTCAAACAATAACAGTAAAAATAACTTTCAAAATAAGCCAGATGTGGCAAATACGACTCTTACACTGGGTTTAGATGGCTGCTGTTTAGAGATACATAGTAGTTCATAGTCAGCTGTGTGTCAGTCACCTTGAGAGAAATATAATCTAGGAGCTTTACACACATTTTGTACCACCATGTGAATGAGCATCATCATGAACTCTCAAAAGAGTCTGAGTGCTCTCAACTGCACTTACAGCTGTTCTTGTGACATCTGCTTTTAGATAGAATAACCAATGTACCAGTCATGTTATTACACTTGAAGCACAAATACCAACGTGCATCAATATCAATTTTCCTCACACCAAACACTGTAATAATATTTATGGTTTATATCCTTCCAGCAGAAATCTGAAATATCTTTACTGTTTTGATGTTACAATAAATAAAGTTTATGTTCAATTTTAAATAAATTATTTTAATCCTTTTGTAATTATGACAGCATTTGTTGATGCCCAAAATACTACCAATTCTATTACGCTAAACACACACTGTGGGATTTGAAACAGGTTACATGGCATATGACCCTCCTGTAGAAACACTAACATAAAAGAATTGCCATTTTAAAATAGTATAAACACCCATTCATGGATGTACTAATGAGCTGGAAACGTGAGGTGAGGAAGAGTTGGTGTTCACACTGCTGGCCCAGTCCAACCATTATGTCATAAAAATAATTTAATATTAAAGCAAATATGCTATCCGTCAACAATACACAAAACCATGTTATCACAGCACCACTGTGTGAATTTTTATATTTAAAAAAATCATTCTTCTGTAAGGTTAAATAGATTCCATTGGTTTGGGCATGCACAGAGAATGGAAGAAAATAGAATTCCCAAAAGGGTATTATACATGAATTTGGGAACAACAAGATTCAGGGGTAGACCAAGAAACAGATGGCAAGATGAGGTGAGGGAGAATGGGAGAATAGTTGGTGGAGAAGGGTGGCAGGAAAAAGTACACAACAGAGAGGAATGGAAGAAGCTCCTAAGAATGGCAAGAAATTGTTGCATTCTACACATGCCAATGGAATGAATTCTTCTGTAACTCAGAAGGAAAGCACATGTCCAATTATTTTCCCACAATGTTTTGTTGTCTTTTTTTGGACATTTTTAGTAACATGAGTAACCGAATTATCAGAAGTTGAACTCATGAGCTGTACTCAAGATTCATACTCCAAATACATTCACCTAACTATCTACATACTCACATGCAAATGGTGTTGACGGCAACCATATTTTCATAGATAACTGCTAATGCCACAGATGGTTTAGAGATTAAAATTTACTGGCATCTAAAGATACACTGTCACTTCTCTACAGACACTTTAGAACTGTTATGTGTCTAAACTGTAACCATCTAAACTCTAATTTATGGACTAGGAAATATGGTATTATATACTAACATCCACATGAATTCTTCCAACTCTTATAATCTTCTATTCTTTTTCTTCTTCCGTGCAAGTTCTCTTTTTTCCATTTCCATGTCTTCGAGATCTTCCAAAATTCCAATCTTGGTACTCACAAATTCCTCTTTCAATTGCTGGGAGAAACTTGACTCCATACACTCATCATCATCATCCATATCTCTGTACCTGTAACAAATGTTTCATGACATCATCAAACAGGACCTGGAAGTAGAGTATGAACTGCAGGAAATTACAGTAAAATTGACAGACCTAACTAATGCACTTCATACAGAAACAAAATTCCTCAAGTCTTAAAACAGGTGTATTTTGAAGTGTTAGCCACATATTCATGAAATGCATCCTAACTGCGGTTCATGGAGAGATGCCTTTGGCCACTCCAATATTCATTCGAGATATGACAGGAGTCATTTTACATTACTGCCAGTAACGTAAAAAGCATAAAGTTAGTTCAGTAATAACACCCATCATACTCACGTAGCTCTACATGTTACACTCAGTCTGACAGTCAGCTTTTGCAGCCAAGATTTGGGTTTACCTCCAGCTCAGAAGACACTAGTCAGAATAGTACCCTTACACAGTCTATGACCACTGCATTCAAAGTTCACCATCTGTAACTGTTTTACTGCATGCCACTGCAAGTCAGATAATCTCATGGTTGACAGATGTTTTCTGTTCATCTGTTCTTCAGAGTTCCAATGGTTAGTGAGAACCTTATTACCAGCTGTCATTAAACTCAGTGCGAACATCATGACAATAGGATTTACTACATCTCACTAACTTAGGAAAGAGTAGATTTGTGTCAAACACTTATCAGAATTCAGTGTGTTTGGAGGGTGTGTATTGTATCTAATCATGTCACATCGTGCAGTGTCTTATCTGTCAAAATAAAAGGATAACAAACATTTTCTCAGACCTATCAGCAAGACTGATCAACTTCACCTCTGGGAAAAGATAATTATTAAACAGTTATGAGAATTCAACTTTCCATACTGATTCAGAAACAAAATGCCACCATTTCTAAGAGACAAGTCCAGTGCTTGAGACTGAACAAAGAGGTGCAACTGTCAAAATCATGCTGTCCTGCTTACCTGGTGCCAACTTACCAGAATGTACCCAATCCTCCAACAATTGGAAAAAAAATCTACTTTTCAGAAGGTTTACAACCATGCAATCACCAACAAATAGTTGCAAGCAGAACTCATAAATATCAATCAGTATTATCAGTCATTTTATTTTATTTTTGTGAAGAATTTATCCTTAAGTACAAATTCTGCAGGCAATAATTCTGTCTGCTCTAACTTCAAATTTTCATATCTTTGCTATATGTATAATTACTGACACACAATATTCCACACATAATGTGCAAGTATGTTGAATATTATTTTTGTACCAAATTTAACATACTGTACCTAGCTCCAAAGGTTCATTAATTACTGTCATGCAGTATTCCATATATAATGTATGGTTATGTTTATTATCACTGTTCCAAATTTCATATACCTACCACCAGTAGTTCATTAATTATTAACACAACATTCCATGCACATGTGTGGGTATATTTATTATTATTATCTCTGCACCAAATTTCACATGCATAACTCCAGTGGTTAATTACTGACACACAGTATTCCATACTCGATGTGTAGATATTTTCCTGGTCCATCTTCATACCACATTTCACTTGCCTATTACTGATGGTTCATTAATTTCTGGCACACACACTATTCCAAACATAACATGTAGGTATGTGTACCATCATCATCATCATCATCATCATCATCATCATTATCTTTGTACCATAATTCACATACCTACCTCCAGTGGTTCATCAATTACAGACACACAACATTCCGCACCTAATATGTAGGTATGTTCATTATTAATTCTGCATCAAATTTCATAACTCTAGCTCTAGTGGTTCATTAATTATTGCCATCAAACTGATGTTTTGCACATGTGCCATTTTGTTTTACATTTCATAACAAAAGTTACATATTTTTCCAAGTTCCATAATTCACTTCTGAAACCCTAAAGTAATTGGTGTAGTACAGCTTCTGCATTACAAGTTCACATATCTGCTATGATGTTAGTAATGAATGTACGAAATTAGAAAGTGTGGTACTGGGGTGTGTGCAAGTATGAGGGCATAAACACAAACAAGGCATAACTACCTATCTAACCAACCAACTAACTAACTAACTCCATGGAGTAGAATCCTTCTTGAGAAGCTAACAGGTTCTCAGCTAGTCAAGAAATTCCCCACATTTTATGGAACCTGAAGATTCATTACTGCATATACAAGCACCCACCACCTATCCCTATTCTCAGCCAGATCAATCCAGTCCATTCCTCCCATCCCACTTCCTGAAGATCCATTTTCATAGTATTCTCCCATGCAAGCCTGTGTCTCCCAAGTGTTCACTTTCCTTCAGATTTCCCCACCAAAACCCTGTATGCACCTCTCTTCTCCCCCATAAGTGCTACATGCCCCACCCATCCCATTCTTCTCGATTTGATCACTCGAATAATATTTGTGAGGAGTACAGATCACTAAGCTCCTCATTATGCAGTTTTCTCCATTCCTCTGTTACCTCATCCCTCTTAGGCCCAAATATTCTCTGCAGCATCCTATTCTCAAATACCTTCAGCCTACATTCGTCTCTCAGTGTGAGCAACTAGGTTACACACCCATACAGAACAACATGCAAAATTATAGTTATGTACATCTTAATCTTTATATTTTTGGATGGCAAACTGGAAGACAAAAGAGTCTGCAATGAATGATAGCTAGTGTTTCCTGATTTCAATCTGTTCTTAATTTCTTCTGAATGGAATTCTGATTTGTTAGGGTCATTCCCAAATATTTGAACTGTTCCATCCTTTCAAAGGATTTCTTATAAATCTTTATATTGCAACTTTATCCAGCATTCTGATCTCAAGACATAACCGTAACACACTGAGCATGGCTGTCTCAAAAGCCTACTTGTTTTCTCTGCAGAATTAGATAAATAAGATGCAAATGTAAGCGCTGTAACACCAATGTAATTGATTCCACTCCATATGTCTTCTTCAAGTTCCAAATCAAAATACTTTTCTTCAAATATCCAATTTTGAACTACACTATTAAAGCTCTCACTCAGTGTTCAAGTTACACTCCCAAAAATCACAAAAGAAAAGGAAACAACTTAATATGGAACATTTTTCCATACATCTAATTTCAGACAATGTTCATTAATCTTTGTTCGGTAAAATATGAAGGGTAACATTACACAATGACTGGCTGTACTTAAAGACATTCAAAGAAATATGACTCCAGAGAAAATGACAGAAATAATGAAAACTAAAGTTGTAAATGTAGTAACAGTAACTTTCAGTACTGTTTCCAGGCATGGAAGAGACACAGAATGTGTATGACTTCAGGAGACATGCATTTTGAATGTGGCCACACTGACCAATGGTACAGGACAATATACACTTTCGTCAGGATAAATGTACTGTATAGAGTTCTTGATTTTAAGCTTCCACTGCAATTCATTGTTGATGTTGATCCCCACTCACTTCAACCTTGAAGACGGAGGCAGAAAGTTAGTCCAAAATGTCTAAACACAACTCACTACCACACAGTGCAAAAACTCTCACACCAAGATCAATATTAATTCACAATTCTTTAAACTGTTAATGCACCACATAACATCACATCACATCACACATGCATCTTGGAACCATAATAATCAAATATGTATCATATGATTTAACAAAAAAATGCTCCAAGTTTCACACACACACACACACACATTATGTGCTCTGTATGATCCTCACAATTAACAGCATTTATTTACCTTAGTATCCCTAACCAATTAGTCTTTGTAATGTAGACACAACTGTATTTTCTGTGAGGAAGAACTGAATTTTCAAATAGTATTTGGATGGACTTCAGGCTTCTGAGTGTTACAGGTTTATGTGCCGAGCTATTACCTTGACTTGTCATATCCAAAGATTTCCTTTATGTGCTGAGAGTAATCTTCTGCCTCGTCTGCCCCATCATCAATGAAGTCATCTAGTTCAGAATCATGCTCATCAGAATCTTCAATTCGACCTACATACACAACAAAACATTGAATGAAACTACATTTTAGCCCCTAGAAAGTTTCAACAGCATGTACAGAGTGAATTCACACTTCATAATCTGAGCTAAAGACTGTGTCATAAACTGTAAGTAAATAAACGTACGCATGGAATGGGAACTCAAAGCAGATGAAATTCCTGTGAATGTGAAAAAGTACTACTTCAGACTCTGAGTGGAAAAAAAATGAACCCACTTTAACATTTCTTAAAACGTAAGGAATCTGAACAAATCCTAGCACCACAGTCAGTACAGTTACTAGGTTATGGCCTGTTCCTTTGGAATATCTTTGAAAACTATGAGGCTTATTCAGAAAGTAAGTACCATTTCGCTGTAAAAAAAAAATTGAATAAGGTTTTGTACAAAATTTTATTGTTATCAGATTCTACATTCTTCAAACTACTTTTCCACATATTCACCATCATGATTGAGGCACTTATCATGGTGGGGCACAAGTTTTTGTATACCCTTCTCATAGAATGCGGCTCCCTGCAATGTTAGCCACTACTGACAGTGTCATAGAGTAAAGTCTTTGAAATCTGAGGAAAGTGCAGGGACAGATCAGAAATTGTTAAACGTCTGTCATCACACACTCTTTCGTTGACCTTACGCACCAAATCATCATTCACCAAAGATGGACACCCACTTCGCGCCTCATCGTGCACATTCTCTCGTCCTTCATTGAACATTCTAACCCATTTCCTAACCATGCCATCACTCATCGCATTGTCACCATACATGTGACAGATTTGGTGATGAATCTTACTTGGTAGCACATTCCTAGCATTCCAAAAACGAATTACAGACCGTATTTTGCAGTCGGCAGCCCCTTCAATTGTCTCAAACATGTTTAATGCACAGGAACAAACATAAACATAACACAAATTCACGAAATGGCGTCTGTGTCTTCCTGATTGAGAGAAGAAGTCACTGCACATGCGCAAAGTGACAGTCTCAAGGATGCGTGAGAGATATGCACAGATGGTACTTACTTTCCGAATAACCTATGTACATTACTAGAGCAGCTATGTCCAACAGCCTTAACTGCAATCTGCATTCACTACACCAAGCACAACCTTGTTACACATCAGTGTAATCTGTTTGTCTGTAGCGCTTTTAAGCCAGCGTAGCTTCAATATTGAGAGAACTTCACATTCCCAGGCCAGTCTCCTGGAAAACACCAATCTGGTGTTCGTACATCTGTGTGTATGTGAATAAAAAATTAAACTGTTGAAATTCAGGTCAGTGAGGCTTATGTATTTTGTTTGGTTCTCACAAGTGACAGGTCACAATCACTTTATGACAGTATCCAAATCAATGACAATCATTCTCTTATCTCACTCACAACACTGTTACCTCTACAATCAAAACACTTGAATAACAACATCTGAGAATCAATCAACATGGTGTACTCACGTTTTGGCGTTGGTTTTGGTTTCATCCTTACATCTGCAGGTGGGAACTGTCTTGGCTTGACACCTTGAAGTGGTAACTGTTGTGACTTGACATCTGCTGGAGGAAACTGTCGAGGTTTAACACCTGGTTGAACTTGTCGTGGTTTGACTGCTGGAGGGGGAAACGGTCTATGGTTGACATCACTGGATGTCACTTGATTCATTTTTACATCTTTTACATCTCTGGATGGAATATGATGACCAGATTTACTTCGTACTAGTGACTGAGATTTTGAAGATAATGCTCCAGCAACTGTTTTGTTTATTCCCTGTGGAGAGGTAAATGGCTTTGTAGACTGTTTTCCTACTGAACTCTCTCTCATTTTATCCTTTGAGTCACTGCTTCTTGCTGCTTTTAATTGTGGTTTTGGCCCTCTAACCAAATCAAATGATCCAGAATCATGATTCTTTGAAAGTTTTGAATTTTGGCCTCCTGGTACACATAACTTCTTTGCTTCTGACAGTTCACCACTCTTTTCTTTTTCCTGCAGTTTGGCCAAGAGGCTCTCCTGCAACTTTTTACTATAACCAGATAAATTAAAGTTCTTACTACTGCTGTTATTGTTGTCACTATTCCTGATATCTTTTCGTTGTTCTACACTGTTCCTATTTGCACTACCATGTCCAGAGGCACTAGATGAACTTGCATGATTACTTTTAACTGGAAGTTTTCCTGACACATCTCTGTTCCTCTCCTTACAAACCTTACCATCTGAGTTCCCTTGAAGTTTCACGCTTCTGTTATTGCTACTATTAATATCATTACATTTTGGAATCCTGTGCTGTGATTTTTCATCTTTTCCAATGCTAGTCACTTTTGAAATTCTTGGAATGCTGGAGTTACTAGACCCTGAAGACTGATCATTCTTCAAGTTCTTGCTTCCTTCTGGGGGACGACCGTTCCTTTGATCTCTGATTTCTCCAGAAGATTGGCCACTTCTCTGATCTGTAAATCGACCTCTCATTTGGTCCTTGTTACCAAACGTAGAAGTCCTACCACCCATCTGCTCTCTCTGTCCATCCACAAAAAGCTGACCATTTCTTTTATCTCTGTTTTTATCTGCAGATGGACAATTATATTTCTGATTACTATTTGAATCTGCAGCAGGGTGATTGCTCTTCTGATCTCGGCTCCTTTCCTCTGAATATCTGGATCGATTTTTTAGCTGATCCTGGACACGGAGTTGTTCTGATGCTGTTAATGGTGGAAGTTTCCCCTCTTTCCTCATGCGCCACTCTTTCTCCTTCATATATTCTATACGTTGCTTTTTGGTCATGGGTCTTTCAACTTCATCTTCTTCCTTCAGCTTTGGTGCAATTTTAATTGGTTCAAACTGCTTCTTCTCTGCTATTTTCAGAAGTTCGCTGAAGTTTATTGGTGGTGGTGGTGGAGGGGGGCGACGTACTTTAGCAGGCTTTTCTGGGTTCTCTTGCTTCTCTTCTTCACATTCATTTGTTTCTCCACAATCTGACAGATTCTGGCTTTTACATCCACTTTCAGCTACCGCCAATTTTTCCTCCTTTATCTTTCTCTTACGTTTGTGTGGCATCATCTCTTCTTCTTCTTCCCTTAGCAAGGCCATCCTTACTCGGTCCTAAGGAGGAAGAGGGAAAAAAGTGATAACCAATAATGGTATAAAGAACTATATACATAATGCAGTTCTGTTATGTAACAGCCAATGTTACACAACAGTCATGTCCATATTTATCACTTCAGCACACTACACATCATTATTTAACCAGCACTGGGGTAGCAAGGTCAGTAAAGTGACTAGTCTATGGCTAGATGACCAAAGAGTCATGGTTTGATTCCAGGCAGGGGGAGAATTTTCTCTTCTTGAAAACATCCAGAACAGCTCTGGAGCCTAGCCAGCTTCTTATTGAACAAATATTTAGGGGCTGTCTCCACAGAGCTGAAGCAGGTGGGGCAAGAAGTTGACCCTCACATATATTCCACTCTCTCCTATGACTTCATGACGTGTAAAGGAATGACTTGATTTTAAAATCACTTAATCAGCAGACCAGAAAGTTATCTGAGCTGAACTAATTATCAGCCTACTAAACATTCCCAGATCTATCACTGTCACTGACACACAAAATTAAAGTGAGCAATAGTAAAAGTCTGTTAATGCATATCAGCCGTCACCTGAAGAAGGGAGAAAATTCATCTGCCAACACATTATATACATTTAATATACCAATATAAAGAACATGATCATGTTCGTAATGTATCAGTCACTGCCACACACTACCCAGTGGACAGTCCTTGTAGTTCCAAAATATTGCATACTGATAATATAGCAGTTTCCAAGGATACAATGTGGTTTACTGTATACTCTACATAACAACATTTTCTCTTAGATGGTGAACTACTAACTGAACTTCCTGCATACAGTATTCAACCAAATAACAACACATTCTTGTCATAATAACTTATAATTATGTAGTTTCCAAACCTGTGGCTCATATGGTTGGATTGTTTTAGGTACTTTTAAAATTTCATTTTATTGTTGTAATGTATCTGAACTTTGTATTTTATATCCCTGAAGTTGGCCACATGGTTGGCAGAAACATCTAGGAGTTCTCTGTGTATAAAAATCATTTTAATATCCCAATGTGCAATTGTTGCTAGTATTATTTTACATACCTTGGTATTATTTAAATCTGCAGCACTGGACTTCAAAAGAGATTTCTTAGAAAACTTTGGTTCTTCAGAAGGGGTGGAAGTATACTTTTCCATTAGCTTGTTGTAAAATGCTGATGCTTCTTGTGATACATAACCATAATCATCTTCATCGGGTTGTGCCGATCCTGTACACAGAATTACAAAAAAACATTCAATTATATGTGTTACACCTCATATGCTGAGGGCTCTTGTGGTAATTTGAACTTACAACATGCTGACCCAAGATATCTCTTTAATCCAATAAAGTTTCAGAGTCCAGTTCAAATGATCTGTTGTTGTTGTTATTGTTATTATTAATATTGTTATTGTTATTATTATTATTATTATTATTATTAT
>Ga0209755_10007790_pt1 | contig 11553 bp, 6 predicted proteins | sample TergutCo191P1_FD_187301 | JGI IMG/M metagenome (GOLD analysis project Ga0209755, IMG submission 187301) | Cornitermes sp. P1 segment gut microbial communities from Petit-Saut dam, French Guiana - Co191P1 (SPAdes) (version 2) | ecosystem: Host-associated > Arthropoda: Insects > Digestive system >...
GGAGACCTAGGCGTAGATGGGTGGATAATATTAGGATGGATCTCCAGGAGGTGGGATGTGGGCATGTGGACTGGATTGGGCTGGCCCAGGATAGGGACAGGTGGCGTACGCTTGTGAGTGTGGTAATGAACCTTCGGGTTCCGTGAAATGCGGGGAATTTCTTGACTAGCTGCAAGCCAGTCGGCTGCTCAGGAAGGATTCTGCACCATGGAGTAAGTAAGTACATCATCACTGCTGTAATTTTTACCTGTTACAATTAGACATTCCGCTGAATTTTACAGGCGTCCAAAATATTCTTGCTGAGTTGTTTGCTTATGGACACCACACATACCAACAAGAAGGTACTTAAAATTTTTAAATTCTCTGAACACAGTGTCCCTTATACAGAATAGAGGGTGAGATCATCACTCTATAGAATAAATTTTGATATCTTACAGATATAAAAATTAAATATATACATGCCAAAATCGATGTTTGTGGTCTTACAGATTACAGATAAAAGAGTGGCTCCAAATAACAGCACATTATGACCTTAGTCAGGATTCGAGCTTGATATATTCTGGCGCCAAGGATGAATCATCGCCGACTGAATGCCAATTACGTGGTGATAAATCACGCTAGGGAGGTTTGGTTTAGCAAGCATCAAGGCCACAACGAACAAATAACCGACAATCCTGAAAAGCTTCTTATTCTTGTAATCTTCTTTGCAACATGAGTCAGCAGTTCCTGAGAACAAATAAACATATGAAAGGCTTGTAGGTATTCACGCTAGAAAAGTGTCTTAGCAAGCATCAAGGCCACAACGCACATATAACTGACAATCCTAGCTTGCTGTTTACTTACAAAATCTTCTTCGCTACGTGGGTCAGCGGTTCGTGATGTAAAACCTCAATTCGTATCATGTATGAATGATTTGAATATTATATTGACAGACCCTGAACGAAATCAGCCCAAGATATCGCTTGCTAGTGAAACTTTACTCGTCGCTAACCTTGGCGCCAGTAGGCCCCTCAACTGTGCTATCGATTTTGCTCATAGATCATCTAGTATACGTTGATCCTACTGCGCATCAGTTGGTTACTCCGTATGATATTGGGACTAGATTTCTGTCCAATGAAAAATATTACACTTGCAGCATCTAATGCCAAGGTTAAGAATGTGTACGGCTTTAAGGCGAGTAAATTGGTGATTTGTGATAAAGTGTCTGTTAATTTTGTCCGATTAAAAAACTTGAATTTAATCGACAAGTGCTAATAACATTCGACCGGTGGGGGCCATGTTAAAGTGCTTCGGAACAGATCATCTGTGGTAGGAGTGGTAGTTTGAAGGTCGAATACGTCAGACGAATGAGATTCCGTTACGGCACAATGTGAACTAAGAACAGAACATCTAGTAAGTGTGCAACCTCCAGTCGTAACGCAAGGTTTGTCGTAGTGCAGCCATGAATGAAAAGCATCTGGGGAAAGGTGAGTTTAGTTTGGCATATGGGCGTTAATTCTCACAACCTCTTTGTCTCAGGGTTGGTAACGTTTCTTACATTTGCACATTCAGCAGCAGCCGAAGAACTGTATACAAACTAGTGTAACTGCGGAATTATGTGAGATGATTGCGTTATTAAAAGAGTGGTCAGCCTCACGTATGTTCACTTCATATTCGTACAGCCCTTGGGCAGACTGATAAGCCCTGAGCCTTTGAATCCAACTAATGCAGGCAGAAGCCTACAACTTGTTTTCTCCTAACAACAATTGAAATACTGTAGATCCATCTCACTTGTCTTGCACATTCTAACATTTCCACATTAAATTTTAAGTCCATTCCTTGTTTCCTTGATCCTACTTCCATTCCTAGCCAGTAATAAGCCCCTTCATTTGTTGTTTTTGTCATTATTAATACAGATGCCATTATATAAAGTTATTGTAGCATTTCATTAATCGAGTCATGCAATACTGGAATTTTTTCCACAGGATCAACAAATCTACCCTTATTGAAAGGGAAGCTAAGACTGTACAGCATGCGGTTTTGCCCTTATGCCCAAAGGGTGCACTTGGTGCTTGATGCGAAAAAGATACTGTAAGTAACCAAAAGCAGCACCTTCCTATGACAACTTTTTATAAATTGAAATATGCTTATACATTTGCATGTTTCACCTGCAGATTTTCTCAGCTAATTCTGATAAGATTATATACTGTGGATGTACACTGCATGTTACCTGATTAATATAATTTTGATGTATGTCAGGCCATGTTCGAATCTAACCATAGTATTTCTGTGAAAATGTCTCATTTTATTCATATAAAATTGATTTAGGCGATCAAATAACTGCCAACTTCCATGTGACGCCCAGCTTTCATTTGAAACATTTTTCTAATGATGACATACATCAAAATATTAGACATAGATTTCATGACTCAGTGGACTGTAATATCATTAGTGTGCAAGAATAAGAGCACGAATTTATAACTAATGAAATGACATAAAATAGAATGATATATAGTATGTAAAGTAGCCATTTGGAAGATACATGAACTCCAGTATAGATACATTTTGACCAAAAGAGTGATTAATAATTTAGAGATGTGTAATAAAATAGTATCAGTGTATAGATGCTATCACTGTCTGAAATATTGACATTAACAAAATTATGTGTTCAGGAGTGTGAACATGTATGTGATGGTATAGAACATATTTTTAATGTCTGGTCTCATCATGGCGGCTGTTGCGGGAGCTGTATTGCATAAGAAACCTGATTGTGCATGGTGTTTGTAGTCCATATTTCTACTGCAGTTCAACTTGCCTTACTTCATAGAAGGGTCATGAAATGCTGATCTCCAGCTTCTAAGTAGGCTTTATACCTGCTGAAAATATTCCTTGACTCCTGATGGTACCCGTCTTGAAATAGTGGCAGTTTATCCTCAAACACTGTACTGCCTTTCAGTTTTTTTAAGTTGCTATAGATTGTTCACATAGATTACCATTTACAGGTAGCAGAACATAGTTGTAGTAATATATTGTTGTGTTAGAAAATATAAATTCCATGATTTTGCATGCATTTGCTGTTCACTGGACTCAAGTTTTAAGCTTATGCACTGGAAAATCATCTACTTGGCTTGGGGATTGCTGGAATATCAGTATTGGTTATTCTGGCTGCTTGCTTTCTTATTTAATGTAAGCCAGTCCTCATCTGAGACAAATACATGCTCCAAGTCAGGAATTCCATTGGCTACCAATTCTCAAAACCATCTGCAGTATTGACATGTTTTCCATTATACATAATCTGCATAAGTATTGCAAGTAAACACAGTGTTCTACAGTGAACTATTCCAAACAGCACTCTACCACTCCATATAAGACACAACAGACAGGGCATGTTCACATTCTATTGCTGACATGATACAACACTTTGCAGACTGGCCATGCCTAAGCCAGCTTGTATTTCCCTGTGCTTGGGTAATTGATTAAAGATACACTAGTACTGTCTGATCACAAGAACAATAAATTAACACGTTAGTGTTACAAATTCAAATTATATAAAGGGAACAGTAGATTCAGTTCTTGTAGTGGTGTACATATTTCACAGAATAAGATACTGTAAAATACCACATTGAGGTTTACAATGTTTATTCTGACAACTGCGCAAAAATTAGTTACAGAAGTATGCAATTATACAGTAAGCCTTCTGCGTGTTTTGGTCTTTTTTTGGCCATATTCAGGGAGGTATTCAACAAATAAAAACACAACATTGACTAACTCTGCCATAGTTGTGCAACTGTAGATTTAAAAGGTAAAGAAATCCCATTACAGGCCTGGACAGACCGTGAGGGTTCCAGGAGGCTGAGGCTTCCAAATTTCAAGACAGTTGGCACATGAAGGTGACAAGGTTGTCAGCCTTGTGCACTGGCAGGACTTTGTAGGTTTAAAAAACATGTTAAAATTGTATCAGAATGATTAAAAAGGAATTTTTATTATTTTTATCCTATAAATTAAAAATTATTAAAAAGTGTACTTTTTAGTAATTTTTATAGAATTGTAACATCTGCTTTTTACCTCTACAGTGGCACATGTATGAGTTAATTAGCCAGCATTGTGTTTTTCTTTGTCTGCACCATACTTTTAATCATTTGTATACAATTTGCAATATGTATTACACATTTTAATAATTCTTATACAAGTTTAACATTGTTTTTTTACCTCGACAGTTGCACATATATGACATAATTAGCCGATGCTGTGTTTTTTGTTATCGAATAGCTCCCTGTAGATGGCTGAAAAAGACCAAAATGTGTAGGAGGCTTTCTGTATGATTGTGTACTCTTGTGTCTAATTTTTGTGCAGTTGTTGGAGTAAACATTGTAAAAATTATCTTACTGCACAGAACATGGGTAATATTAAAAACAACATTGAAGTTTGTATTTGCATATTTCCAAGCCCTCTTCAAAATTAACTTCTACTGAATCTCATACAGTAACTTGTGCACTTTTCAGATATGATATTGTAAACATCAAACTGTCAGACAAACCAGACTGGTATTTTGAAAGGAATCCACTGGGAAAAGTTCCAGCTGTAGAAACAGAATCAGGAGACTGCCTGTATGAGAGTTTGATAATTGCTGATTACCTGGATGAGAAGTACCCAGAAAGACCATTGCAACCCAAGGATCCTATGCAGAAAGCAAAGGACAGAATCCTGTTAGAACACTTCAGTAGGGTCAGTATTACTGTTATTTTTGTTGTTGTTAATAATTTCTGAGATATCAGTGTTATGCCAGTAGTGTGGTATAAATAGGTTATTCATATATAACATGTAGATAGGCCCTGTGTGATGAATGAAGTCATAAGTCAACTTAATAGTAGTGGAGATATTAACACACATATTCTGTTATGGTTACATGTAAGCTTGACACCATTATATTTGCTGTGGCAGAAATGTTTATCATTATAGTTGCATCATTGTGTTATGTAAGGAAAGATAAGATAACAGTTCTATATTGCAGTGTTGAAGTAGGATTGGAATGGATGTGTAACATACACCCACTCTTATATGCCACTCAAAGCAGTCATAATGGTTTTTACGTAAAGCAACAGTTGTGAATATAACAGATTTTTAAGTAGTTGAACTAAATGGGTTTTCGAGAACAAAACTTTTGTGTAAGCATTCTGAGAGATCCAGGAAGAGAAAAACAATCTAATGCATTACTTTCAGGTTTTCTTAATAAACTGACATCATTATTGCCATTCTTTGTTATTCATGCAGTGTGGAATGACAGCACCTTTTTTCTTGAAAGAAGGAATATGGGCCCAAAAGAGGCTTACAGGCACCTGTTTTAATCCCCAAATGCTGCACCCTTTATTGTCATTAAAAAAAACACCGATTGCCCCCTCCCTGCCTCCATGTTTTCTCAGTTGTCTTAGAAATATTTCAGTCTGTCAATTTCACCCTCAGCTTTTTAGGATATAGCTGTTGTTTCTGTAATTTTCCCCACATAAAACTGAATTCAACTAACCAGTTTTCAGGCATATTAACATAATTTCATATGAGGCCACTACAGAATTTTGAGTTTTAACTTTTAACAGTGAAGGCAAAAGCATGACAGCTTAAGTATAGAAATCTGACTTTTTTGCAAGAGACCTTTTAAAATTAAATTTAATTGAAAGTTTGTGAAGTGCACAGTGCAAAGTAAGAATGCATTGGCCATGGTATATTTTCTTTTACGCATGATGATGAAAAGAAAGGAAGTAGACTTCATAAGCTTATTCTGGACCTTTCTGTTTAGTGACAGCGTATAGTTAAAAAAATGGATTCATAATATTAATTCAGAAACATTGTGAAAGAATGTCCACTGTTGAACTAATGAGAAAGTGCATCATCTGTGTATAAGGAAATGAATTTTTTGGTTTTGTAGATCACTGTAAACATATACAAACTCTTACATGGTACGGGTACCTTTGATGCCATTCTGACAGACCTGGATTTATTTGAGAAGGAGTTAACAGTAAGAGCCACGCATTTCTTTGGAGGTAAGGACGTCAGTGGGTAAATGTGGGAATGTACTGTGGATTCACAGTATTACCTTCCAGAATTTTAAATACAGATACAAATCTGTAGCTGCAAAGCTAATGGAAGAATGGGTTCTATAGTAGCGGTGGTGATAAACCCTGAAGTCTTGTGAACACAGAGAGTTTCATGAGCAGTTAAATACCTATCAGATACTCATCCTATATTTTATGGAGTTAGCATTTTTCATTTTCTGTGTAGTAATGCCAGAATAAATTGCTATAGGGAGTGGGATTCAGTCTGTTTCTTCTCAGTTTAACTATATGCATTACAAGCAGAATATTGTGTTTTACAGGTGATTTGCCAGGAATGTTGGATTACATGATATGGCCTTGGTTTGAGAGAACTGATGCCTACGGAAGCGTGGCATCAGAATTTATTTTACCTGCAGATCGATACAAGAAACTGGTAAATTAGTTTTTTACTGTATCGTGATGTAGATTTCAGTGTAACCTAAAAACTGAAAACTGACACAAATTTGAAGCTTTATTTTACACCATTAATTATTTACAGTAACTCCCTGACTTAACATACTACTCGACTTATGTAAATTCAACTCTTTATAAATTTATGCTGGCCAGTGCAAACTTAAAAGATCATGGCAATGTATTTTTCAAGGGATGTTTAATTATATTATAGTATATTCTCTTTTATACTGGCTCTTGTCATAATCTTTTTACTGTATGTTTCAAAGCACACTTTTATATTTTTTTCTGCGTGTGAAATTAAAAAAATTATGAATTTAGGGAAGTTACAAATTATGCAAAATTTGACTTGCGTAAAGTTCCACAGAATGCAACCCTTGCGTCGTGTGGGGGAGTGGCTGTATTTATTTATTACATTATGTAAATAGAGTAACAGCAGGAACTTCATATATTTGAAATATTGATGTCTGTTGTAATATCTAAACAAATGCTTTGGCTGTGTACCTTAATCATTACTTATCCTCTACAGTTTATCACAGCAGTCTTGCCATTCACTCCTGTAAAATCTCTGTAGTTGCCAAAGCTTAAGTGGTAATACAAGAACTGAATATACAAGTTAGTTTTCTAAATCTGTTGTTTGATTTTGCAGAATGAGTGGAAGGAAGCAATGAAAGAAGATGATGCAGTAAAAATCACTTACGTTACACCCGAAATTCATGCTGAGTTCATGAACAGTTTCAGAACTGGGAATTCCAATTATGACATACTGGTTAAGTAATGAGCATCAAGGATCTTGTTGCCTTCATGTGCGAAAAGAATAAGAAAGGAAGTACAGGGGCATAAAGTGACTTTATACTGTTGGGCTTGGATGTTTGTTGTGCATTTATTCATATTCACAGACTGTTTGAGGTGTTTGTTGCAAATAAAATAGTTCTGATATCCAGAGTATCTGTTGGTGAATATGGGAATACACACAAGAACCGTCCAGGCCCATCAGTTTATGAGATGCTAGAAATACACTCTTTATTTTACACCTGCTGGGTTTTAGATTGTGAGCACTGGATTGGTGATGTCAAAGAAAATTCTTGAGTTATTTCTGTCCTTAATTTAACTTTAGGTGAACTGTGTACACATTCTTGTGTTTCAGATTGTGTTGACTTTTGTTATTGTACCCTAAATACTATTGGCTGTAATAACTGAAAGTGGTGAAATATAATTCATACAAGTGGGGGATAACCAATACTGCTATATGTCCTCTGAGCTAAGGTTATGTACATATGGTATAGACTCATTGAAATTTCTTGTCTCAGCCATTGCCACTTTGCAATCATACCAGCCACCACTAAACTACTTCATTCATCAAACTAGCAAAAAGAATTACAACAGCACTACCTGTTACCAAATGAGAAGCACAAAAACTGCTGTCACATATACTGTACGCTCTACATGGTACCAGTATCCTAGTCTGCTTACAGTTTGGAACAAAAATTGCAATGGGAGTTTAGTTCATGTGGAAGGACAACAGCTTATCCAAGTGACCACGCTCTGTAATGCATGGGTTTGAGGCCACACACTTGCTGGGAATTCAGGTTGCAGTTGTGCCAGAGGCGTGGATGCCTCTTTGTTGTGAATGTTGTGTGCTGTAAGGTAGAAGTCTGTGCAACGGGCTGATCACTCATCCAGAGGAGTCCTACGGAATGGTGTGAAATTGAGTGAAGTCTGATAAGTGAGGACGCCCTAGACCTCCAGAGGCTATCGACCCATAAAAGGACAAGAAAAGTAGGGCAACAACTAGAAATTTACATCTTCTTCTATGATACCTTAAGACAAGACACTGGAGTCCGTACATGGACCTTCAAATTTACACAGGCACAAACTCCTTCATCTATATAACTGGTCCGTTGTTAGTGACATAATTGAATGTTCCTATTTATAAATTCTTCGATTTTCAACATAGGGTGGACTGAAGGAAAAGCTGGGTACTTAAAAGACCATTCTTCTTGCAGTACACACAAGCCACATTGAGGCACCAGGACATTGAGGGGGTGGGGATATGAAATCCTGGCTCATGTTTAGGAGGATTTCATATCTGAAATAGAGGGCACAAGGTGGAAGCCCTTCCCAGAGCTGATACTGCTGTAATAAGCAAGAATTGAGAGTCCACTTCCCACTTGTAAGTTGTGACAGGAAGATGGAATCACATTCTCTGCATGTTAAACAGAAACATTGTGATTTGGACTGCCAGTCCAGATCTCTGTATTTCACCACATCCAGCCACCACTCCAGACAGTGATGTGGTACTGTCTGGAGAATTCATACTTTGCAGCTTCTGTTTGTTTCTCTGCACATGACTTTAAAAAATGAGGCTCTGATTTTTGTAGATATGAACAGTTTTTTACATTAAAAGTGTTATCTTTCATTTTGTGGTACCTTTAACAATGGAAGAAATGTTGGTAACCATTGAAAAGAAATGAAGCATGCTGAATAATTGTCCAAGATAGAGTTTGTGTAGGAAAATACACACAAATTACACACTGGCAGTAAATGTGAGACCAGGAAGAACCAGATAGTACTGATGCAGTGAGGGCTTGACTCACTGAGTTCTGTTGGTCCATTCAGGCAGTCACAATTCCTGCCACACAACGTGCAGCCATCCCACAACAAAAAAATTCATGACACAATAAAATACAAGAAAAAGAACACTCCTGGAAGAGAGGGCACAAAATATTATGACACACTGTGGGGTAGCTGCACCTTGCATACCACAGCCTGGCACTTGTAGCTCCATGCCAGCTACAGGTGATGATAAGTTTTCCTGGTAAAACAAATTTTAATCTAGCATTGAAACATTGTGCAAGCATACACCTGTGGAGTGCTGTAGGATTTGGCTGTCAGGTGCAGAAGTTGGAGAGTTTTATACCACCAGAGACACAGTTCAACTGGGGGCTTAGCTGGGCCATATCAGGGCTGGTAAACACCCTCATCCCTCATAGAAGATGGATGCAGGGAACCTGTTTTGCTGATCTCAGTATGAAATTTTCAGGTATCAAGTAATTTTGAGCTGCAGTGAGGGATTGGAGTGCAAGGAGATAGATGTTGCTTTTTGCATTATTGTAGTAGATTCACAGCAACATTTAGGTAAGAGAATGTACTGAAAAAGATGACCCCTGAGTGTCCTGGGCATTAGCAGCAATATTCAGGTACTTTAGAAGAAAGAATTAACCTCTGAGTATCCTGGGCATTAGCAGCAATAATCTGGGGTACTATGTAACACATTCTGCAGTACTCTTCATCCACATCTGGCATGGTTTGGTACGTGGCCCTGGTTCTGTGGTTCAAAGGAAAACATGTCCCTTTCCTACCTTTCATTGAGAGCTGCAGGTGCAAGTTGGTTCCAGTAACCAGCAACTCCACGGACAGTCAGTAACCAGTAGCCCATGCTGTTCTTGAAGTACAGCCACAAAAAGTCTGGCACTAGTCAAAGTTTCCACTCTCTTTTAAACTCTGATTTCCTCATTTCTTTGTGACCTCATTTTCACTTCGTTTCTCTCCAGTGCTATTTAATCAGAGGATTGGACATGACCTTTTAATAACATGCTGCTGTAAGAGTAGAGGTACAAATACCAGAAGTAGTTTTCATTCAATATATATTTTTTCAATTATGATGTACTTAAATATTGGAAGTAATATTGAATTTACAATAGAAGATATGCCCTTAAATTATTTCAAATTTGTATCCATTATTGTATGGAATTCCTTTCAAATGAAAACCCATAAAGTGAGTAAGGGTGTTTTTGAACAGTGTGACATGTAATGCAATTTATGCAAAAGAGCAGCAATGAGCTGTCTGGATATAAGTATTGTTTATGTAAAATATGTGTACAAAATGACCATCATCATCATCAACACTTTTTCCAACCCAGAGCACTGAAATTAAATCGAACTGTATTTTCACTACTGTAGCTGTCATTTCTTGTCATCATGTACACACCCAGATTTTCTCATTGGTGAGTTCACTCTGCGGCTGGATGTAATTAGGTATGATTTAAAATTTTTTTTATGCAAATCAATAGTGGAACTGCATTTATGTACATACAATTATGTCACAAGTTGTAATCCTCATGGTATTCCTAATTTCATCTAAGAAACCCTAGTTCCCCCCCCCCTTCCAAAATTCAAATTTACTTGTCATCCTATTTTGGTGGCTTATTTAGGCTGCAGGGTAAATCACATAAATCATTTGTTGTCACCATGTTATGAAATCTGTTTTTTTAAATTTTGATTTTCAGGTGGTGGTTGGAGGGCAGCAGGCTGGTAACTGCTTCCCACCCCTTGGGTGTGTCCATGCATGTCATAGTCTCTGCTCAAAAGTAATCTACATAAAGGCTCCCATTGCTGCCAACACTATAACAAACTTTAATCACACCAACTCACTGAAACCTACATTGTCACAATATGTATCAGTATACAGCATTGTTTCTAATGACCACTGCCACCATGATACAAAATGAATGGCAGAAGCCCCTTTCATCTCATGGCAGATATGTCATTAAGTATGAAGAGGGAAAGATGGAATTTTGTACAGTTTTGTTTATGTGGTCTTCAGTGAGAGATGGTACTAATGCAAGGCCAGATGGACAGCCAGGGCAAACCAAGTGTCACCTGGGATGGTACATGGTACAGCTTTTCTGTATTCTGTATCTGCTGTGATTTTTAGTGTGACTGTTCATGGCAGTAATATGAACAGTAAAATATATAAAACTGTTTTAAGAACTATAATGTCTGCAGTGACAGTAACAGTGTCTAGAAGTCTTGTGGCATTAACTGTGAAGTTCCAACAGACTGCACAGTTAACATACGCAGAATTTCTGACAACCAGGTGTGGCATCTCGGCTTCCACTGACAGATTATGAACTTACTGAGAAATGTGAAGTTTGAGAACGAATTAATAACTACAGAAATTTATTTTATAGTATCAGCTTGCAGGAACCAAGAAATCTCCCTTGTTCTTCTTCCAACGGAGACTTTAACCATTCATCTCTATAACATGAAGCAGGCAGAATAACCTCCACCACAC
>Ga0209755_10007791_pt1 | contig 11552 bp, 11 predicted proteins | sample TergutCo191P1_FD_187301 | JGI IMG/M metagenome (GOLD analysis project Ga0209755, IMG submission 187301) | Cornitermes sp. P1 segment gut microbial communities from Petit-Saut dam, French Guiana - Co191P1 (SPAdes) (version 2) | ecosystem: Host-associated > Arthropoda: Insects > Digestive system...
ACGGCTGCAAATCCAAAGAAAAATGAATAAATCATTAGATTTGTTCGACAATTTCCTGCTAGTTTAATAACATTTTATCATTCAGAGATAGATATGCCTGAAAATCTTGGTTTTTAGAGGTTGCCTATAGTTATTTAAAAGAATCACACTGAGGCTCGGAGACACAGAGCTATTATTTACTCCGCGCCTCTGTGCCTCCGTGTAAGAAAATTTAATATCCGAAAAGATCAGTTAACGTCAGTCGTTTTATTTCTCCATAATTTGACATGGCATTAAAATCAAGAGTTTTTTCATCGCCTAAAATACAAAAAGTATAAGTGCGGTTCTTAATATTTTCTTCCTGGAATTTCATTACATCCGCTAATGTCATGTTCTGGACTTTTTCGAAAATCAATTTATTTCTGTCGTAATTCAAACCTAAGTCCTGAGCGTAGATATAATTCCAAAGAATTGAACTTTTGGTGATACGCTGTGTTCTTAAATTTGTAAGAATATTTTCTTTCGCGATGTCAAATGTGTTTTGCGATTCCGGCATATTGTTTATTATATCCAGGAATACCATTACCGCTTCGTCCATTTTATCATTTTGTGTGGCGACAATACTTCGAAATGTATATGTTTGATCCAGTCTTGAAGGTTCGGTAAACCATGACCAGGCTGCATAAGCAAGACCGCGCGCTTCGCGCATTTCCTGGAATACAATCGAACTCATGCCATTGCCGAAATAATTATTATACATTTCTATAATCGGAATCTTTTTATCGTCAAAACTTTCACCGCGTAAAGAAATCATCGCAAGGCGAATTTGATTAGAATCGTAATTTGTAAACAATACAGTGTTTTCTTTTGTGATTTGTTCTTTAAAATCCATAGGAGGAATAACAGGCTGCAAAACATCCGCGGTTTTATGATGTTTGTTGATGAGATTCAAGAGCGCTTTCTTTTCAAGCGGTCCGTAATAAACTATGCAATGCTGATAACCGCGCAAATTGGCAACCCTTTCGGTCAATTCTTCCGGTCTTAATTCTTCCAACTCTTTTGAACTCAGAACATTGGTTACCGGTGAATTTTTTCCCCATGCGGCGTAAAATCGTAATCTGGTAAAAATTTGATCCTGCATCAGTTTCGAATCAGAGCGCTGTTTTTCCGTATCTAAAATTAAATTTGTAAACGCTTCTTCGTTTATTTGGCTGTCAGCAAGTAAGTCCTCTAAAAGCTCAAGAGCCCGTTCCATATTATCAGACAATCCGCTGATCCACGCGTATACCCGATCGCTGCCGCTGCTGACGTTAAACGAACAGGCAAGTTTGTAAAATTCGCTCTTGATTTCTTCCGGCGTGTATTTGCTTGTACCCAAATACTTTAAATAGTTAAACGCAAGACCCAATGCTTTATCGCTTTTTGTTCCCATATCAAAGATATAATACAGTTCAAAACGGCTGTTTTCTGTATTCTTCTTGTAGAGAACAGGAATGTGCTGTTTGGCTTCAAAAATACTAATATCCTTTGAAAAATCCATGAAAACAGGGTTAATCGGGCTTACTTTAGAATTTCTGATTTCTGCCAGGAAGGCGCTTTCCGCGTCACGGTTAGTTTCAATAGGAGTAATTTCCGGTTTTTCAATTTTTAATTCGTTAGGATCTTTTCCGGTAAGTTTGTAAACTGCAGTATAATTATCGCTGAAATATTTATTGGTAAAATCAACAATATCCTTTTTAGTGATTTTGCCCATTCTGTCCAAACGTCCGACATATTCTTTCCAATCCGCGCCGGTTTGAAAGGCTTCAAGAAGCATATAGGCGCGTGAACTATTATCTTCCAGTTGTTCAATCTGTGAAAACTTGAAATTGTTAATTGTCGCTTCAAGCAGATTGTCGTCAAACTCACCTGTTTTTAAAAGTTCAATTTGCTCCAGTAAAATATCCTTCACTTGATCCAAAGTCTGCCCCTGCTTCGGACGCGCGGTTATGTAAAACAAACCATGATCCATTAATCCCCAATAGCCGCTGCCTGCTGACAAAGTTCTTTGCTTTTGAGTTATATTCAAATCTATCAAGCCGGCTTTACCATTCATTAAAATATAATCTACTAATTCGCAAAGCTCTAATTCCTGTTCTTTCGCTCCCGGTACGCGCCATGCCATCCAAAAACTTTCCGGATCGTTGCCGAGAATTTCTTTTTTGATAGGCGCTGTAATCGGCGTTTGCGCGCTTGTTTTTAACACGGGAATATCGGGATTAGCGCGAAGTACACCGAAATATTTATCGATAATCCGAATTACTTTATCGGGATTAAAATCGCCTGACATGATAACAGCCATATTGTTAGCCGCATAATATGTCTCATAATATTTTTTAATAGCTGTTATCGACGGATTTTTTAAATGTTCCTGCGTTCCCAAAACAGTTTGAGTTCCGTATGGGTGAAACGGAAATAATGTCGCCAGAAGAGTTTCAAAAACCTTGCGGGAGTCATTGGTCAGCGACATATTTTTTTCTTCGTAAACAGTTTCCAATTCAGTGTGAAATCCGCGAATCACGGGATTTGTAAAACGGTCAGATTGAATTTTTGCCCAATTCTCAATTTGATTGCTTGGAATATCTTCCGTATAGACAGTCGCGTCATTGCTTGTCCACGCGTTTGTGCCTTCCGCGCCGATAGCGGACATCATTTTATCGTATTCGTTTGGAATGAAAAATTTCGAGGCTTCATAAGAAACGCTGTCTATTTCTTTGTAAATGGCTTTGCGTTCGGCTTCGTCGGTAGTTTTAATGTAAACTTCGAAAAGATCTTCGATTTTATCCAGATACGGTTTTTCGGTTTCATAATCCACAGTACCGAATTGCTTTGTTCCTTTAAACATTAAATGTTCAAAGTAATGCGCCAAACCTGTGTTATCAGCCGGATCATTTTTTCCTCCGACCAAAACCGGAATCAAGGTTTGAATACGCGGCGCATCTTTGTAAACGGTGAGATACACTTTTAATCCGTTATCAAGAGTGTATATCCTGGCATTCAGCGGATCGTTCGGAACGGATTCGTACTTGTATGTTTTTCCGCAGGAAGACAGCATAATCGATCCAACAAGGATGATTAAACAAAGTAAAGAAATTTTTTTCATAATGGCTCCTTTAATTATATTATAATTTAAAAATACTCAATGCGCTTTAAAAATCAATGTCGGCTTTTAAAATCAAATCCAAAATCTCAACCCACTGCGCGTCACATTCGCCCTTTTGAATCGATTCCATCACTTCCCGCGCCTGAGCGTAACCGTGAACAGTCTCTTTTTTAAAAGTACCAACGGGTTGTTTACAATCAAGCGTTTTTGATACATCGCTGTCGAACTTGTCAAACTGCTCTTCAGGCAGCGCTTCAATCACGATCCCCGCTGTTTTTATCATCCTTGCCAATTCAACGGCGGTCAGAGCAAAATCGGTCTTTGCGGGGGCGGCGGAATATTTTTGCGCAATGCCCGATACAAAGGAAACTGTCGTAATTGACGTGTCGGCTTTGATTAACGCGGCAAATTGCTGCCTTAAAGTTTTTGCCGATGTGAGGTTCTCCGCCAAATTGGGGTAGAAGTTGTTGATGAAACGGATAACACCTTCGGCATAACCGCTAATCACAGGCAGCTTCGCGCCTGATTTCCCGCGTGCTTGAACTTCATTTTCAATCTCAGCGTTGATGACGTTTGCTGAAATTGACGCGTCATATACTTTATCAAAACCCAGTAATTTGATTGCGGCGACAAGCTTTCCTATAGAAAGCAGCTTTCCGGCTGTTACAGAGCCAAACTCTCTTTCCAGAAACGGTAAAATTTCTTTTGATACCTGCGCCGCTGTTTTGATGCCGCTGTCACCGAGAGCTTTCCACACTTCCTGAGTTTGGTCGTGTCCGTAAATCGCGCCGACGGGGCAGACTGAAGCGCAGCCGCCGCAGAAAACGCATTTAACGTCTTCAAGAGGTTGATTAAAAGCGGTGCAGATTTCATATTCATGACCGCGGCGCGAAGTGTTAATCGCTCCGATTTTCTGCATTTCCTGACAGACCTCGACACAGCGGTTGCACTTAACGCACTTGCTCATGTCGCGCACAAGGGTTTCACTTTCGATAACAGCCGGTATATCATCAGGCTCATTTGTGAAAGAGGAGGAAGTGATGCCGAATTGGGACGCTAATATTTGCAATTCGCATGATTTGCTGCGTACGCAGGAGAGGCAGTTCTGCGGATGATTAGCAAGGATCATTTCTAAAATTGTTTTTCGGACATAGAAGAGGCGCTCGTTTTTTGTTACGATGCTAACGCCTTCCCATACGTCGTTTCCGCAGGCGGTAATCAATTTGGGGCGGCCGTCAAATTCAACGACACAGATACGGCATAAGGCGCGTTTACACAGTTTCGGGTGCTCGCAAAGAACGGGAATATTAATGTTTACTTTTTTAGCGGCTTCAAGAATTGTTGTTCCTTCGGGAACCGTTATCGGTATTCCGTCAATTGTTAAATTTACATTGATATTCGGATTAGGCTGGTGGCTGCTCATTCTTCCCTCCTCACATTAGCTTCAATCTCCGTTTTAAAAAGTTTCCATGCGCTGTTAAGCGCAACTGCGGCGCTCTGTCCGAGACCGCAGAATGACGCGTCAGTCATGGTGCGGATAAGATGGCGCATAACGGCAAGATCATCCGCCGTTGCCGCTCCGGGAACGGAAAGTTTGTTAAGTATTTTTAACAGTTGACGGTTGCCTTCGCGGCATGGAATACACTTGCCGCATGATTCATGAATGAAAAATTCCGTAACGCCTTTCAGATATTCGATAATCGAAACGCTTTCATCCATTACAACAACCGCGCCCGATCCGACCGACAATCCTGCTTTTTTTAAATCCGTGTAACTGTAAACTGTATCAAGCTGATCGATGCCGCCGATTGGACCGCTCTGCCCTCCCAGATGAAAGAACTTTAATTTTTTGTTACCGGCAATTCCTCCGCCAAGCTCGCTGTCGTATATCGCGTCACGAATGGTGATTTTGCCGAGAGGAATCTCAAATACGTTTCTGTTTTTACAATGCCCTGAAAGGCAGATTAGTTTGCTTCCGCCGGAATCGGGATGCCCTGCCTGCAGATACGCCTCGCCTCCCATGTTGATGATGACAGGAATGTTGGCGAATGACTCAACATTATTTACAAGGGTCGGATGCAGAAAAAGCCCCACCTCCGCAAGATGCGGCGGCTTGATTCGCGGTCTGCCTACTTTGCCCTCTGTCGAGTTTAGGAGCGCTGAGTTTTCGCCGCAGACATAAGCGCCCGCGCCTGATATAACGTGGATATCAAAATCCAGACCTGAGCCGGCGATATTTTTTCCAAGATAGCCCGCGGCGCGGGTGTTTTCGATGGCAAGCAGAAGCCGCCTTTGCAGTTTGCGGTATTCGCCGCGGACATAAATGTGCCCTGAGTCCGCGCGAAAGACAAGCCCCGCGATAATAATTCCTTCCAGTAATTTTAAAGGAAGCAAGTCCATGATCAGGCGATCCTTAAAAGTGCCGGGCTCTCCTTCATCGGCATTGCAGACAATGTACTTGGGAGTTTCCGGTATGTGCAAAAGATGCTCCCACTTGCTGCCGGCAGGATACGCCGCGCCGCCCCTGCCAAGGAGCTTTGCTTTTTTTATTTCGGCGATTATTTCTTCCGGGGAGCTTGCCGCGGCTTTTTTCAATGCGGCAAATCCGCCGTTTTTTTCATATTCCGAAACCACATGCGAATAAGCGCGGTCGGAGTTTTCAGTCAGCAATTTAATTATTCTTGACATAGCGTTTTAAGCTCCTGTCTATTGCCTTCACGGCAGAGTTGAACAAGCCTTTGAACTATTTCTTCGGTCAGATTGCCAAACACATCATCGGCGATTTTCGCCACAGGCCCGATATCGCAAGCGCCGATACAGCTCGTATAATGAAGAGAAATTTTGCCGTCCGCGGTAGTTTCGCCCATTTTAATGCCCGCCGCTCCTTCAAACCAGCGCACGACCTCTGCTGCTTTTGAAAAAAAGCACGGCGTACTCTTACAGATTTCGATGACATACTGACCGCGCGGCTCCGTACTGAACATAGCGTAAAACGTAATAACATCGTAGACTTTTGAGAGCGGCACTTTTAAAACTTCCGAAGCAAGCTCCGCCCACTCTTTTTCGATAAAATCTCTGCTTGACGCAGACTGAATATCCAGCAAAATAGCAATAAGCTGCTGAGGATCGTTGTTATATCGTTCCATTATTCTTAAAAGTTGATTTTTAGACAGGTCCTGCATTGGCTCAGTTTATAACATTTTAGGCGGTGATTCAAGAGAAGGGGAGCTATGGTATTCAAAAGGTTTTTAACTACCGACATATATCACAGGCGAGTACTGAGATACTGCTTCATCTGAGCTGAGCAGTGTCAATCCTTCCGCCATTGCCTGCGCAATCAATATACGGTCGAATGGATCTTTATGATAAGAGGGCAGATGCGCAACCAGTAATGTATGATAACTTGTCACCGATAATTCGTTATATCCATTATTAACAAGCCCGCAGTAAAAATCGTTAGGATTGACTTGAAAATCAGGACGATCCAATCCTCTTTTTATTACGACTTCCCAAATACTTGCCGAACTGAAAAATAATTCGTTGTCATTATCGGTAAAATAAGGGAGCGCGTCTTTAGGAAGAGTATCATTGGCAGCCCATAAAAGAAGATGAGTATCAATCAGAAGCCTCATAAATTGCCCTTGCGCATTAATTGCCCTCGAATGAATTGATTATATCGGTTTGTCCCATTTGATTAAAATCGGCAGGAATTTGAATTTGCCCTTTTAAGAAGCCTACCCGCTGAACATCTTTTTGAGGCGACATTGGAATTACTTTTACCATCGGCTTTCCTGCCTTGGCGATAATGAAGCTGCCACCCAGCGCGGCTTTGTCCACTAAAGCGGAAAGTTGTGTTTTTGCTGTGTGAATATTGTATTGAACCATAATCATCTCCATAAATTAAACTTAGTCTATTAACTTAGTTTAGTCAAGGGGTGTTAGCATAAAAATATTTACGAACTAAGTTGATTTTAGATTTTCACGTTCAAATTTTTTAAAATGGTGGGAAATAACCTCAGAAAGGTCGGTAAGTATCTTTTCCTGCAGCTCTGACAGCGTTCCGGTTTCTTCTACGGGATAAGATTTAGTGGAAAATAAAGTTGGAGCATCAATTTCAAGGGCAACCGCTATTCTTTCAAGCATTTCGGGGGAAGGAAAACTCTTTTTACTCTCTATCAGGGCTATATAATTTGTAGATGTTTCAACTCTTTCAGCCAGTTGCGCTTGTGTAATTTCTAAAATGTACCTCTGCGCCTTCATATTGAAGGCTAATACCGATCTTAGACTCGTCATATCTTTAATTTATACTTAAAATTATTTTTATATATTGATAATTAGTTGACAATTTGTGATTAACGCATTATAATATGTTTATCACAAACTTTTAATTATTATAGTTTTTAGTAAGAAAATCTCGTTTTTTGCTATTTCATGAAAAATTAAATTTCACAGAATAGGTGAAAGTCATAATAAAGGAGTGTTTTTATGAAAAATTTGTCAAAATTGTTCTGGATTATCGCTTTAGTGGCGATTTTAGCTTTACTGGCAATAACAGGCTGTAAAAGCGTGGAAATTTCTACGGAACCGCGTTTTTACACAAACAATACAACGACGGATTTTATTATTCTGGGTGAAATTGTTTACGAAAGCAAAGACCGGGTCGGCTATACGGAAATGCTGAGAGCTGCAAGGGAAATATATCCTGAATGTGATTTTGTAATTGATATTATGGTTGATCAGAAAAAAACCGTAACAACGACAGTGTTTTTATGGTGGGTTACACGCAAAGAAGTATCAACATGGGTAATGCGCGGAACAGCCATTGAGTACAAGAGAAGATAAAATGAAAATTAAACATTGTCTTTCTTTTTTGCTTTTTGTTATGTGCAATATCTGTCTTTATCCGCAGGCGCAAGTCCAGATGCTCGATCAGGCGATAATAGCGTCGGCTGTAAGGCTCTCGAGGGATTTGCCTGCCAATGCTACAGCCGCGATAATTGATTTTAGCACTGCATCGGCGGAACTAAATAATTATGTAGTTAAAGAACTTAACGGAGCAATATTACGGCACCGAAGGATTGTACCTGTTACGCTGAGTCAAAGCCAGATTCAAAACATAAGCCTTGAAATGCGTTATGGTACCGGAAAAGAATTAACAGACGAGTCGGTTCAAGCCATTGGGAAAGTTCTTGGAGTGCAATATCTTATAACAGGTACGATAGAATCGTATTTGGGTAATTACACATTGATTTTTAATGTTGCCGATACAGTTGATACAAAAAACAGATTCCGGTATACAGCTCCTGTTGATCTTCGAAATGATGTTCAGCTTACTCTTTTAATAAGCGATCTTCGCAATCTTTTTACAGACAGTACTGTTGAACGCAAAGCAACCGTAACCAGGGTTATAGTAAGCCATGAAGATATTGATTTTATCAATGGCAAAAAATATAAGTTCAGTGCGATAGTAGAAGGAACAGATGATCCTCCGCAGGATGTTACATGGTCTGTTACGGGTTCTACGAGCGATAAAACAGTCATAAGCTCTAAAGGCGCTCTTACGATAGCCTCTGATGAAACAAGCACAGAAATGACGATACAGGCAGTATCACAATTTAATACAGAGGTTAGCGAAACTATAACGGTTGCGGTTGAAATACTTCCGCCCCCCAAAAACCGATTTTCAGGCGAGATAAGCATTCTGGGCTTTGGTTTACGTTATGAACGGAGTATAAGCGATGTTTTTGCGTTAGGCGCAAGCGTTTTCTGGCAGACTCTTGAAGATTCTGTTGACGCAGGTATATTGGCGTCAGCCCGTCTTTTCCCCGGAGATTCAATATTTTTTCTGGAACTTGGTTTGGGATACGGCTATATGGAAAGAAGTTATCTGTACAAATTTAATTCCGGCTGGCGAATGATAGAAGATAAAATGATCTACAAAATATCAGGACTTATGATAAATCCGGCTATTGGTTTAAGGTTAGGAAGAAATACAAGAGGGTTTTTCGCGGATGTTTTTTTTAGTGTTCCAATAGTAATTGGAGAAAGAGACTTGATTGAAGGAAATATTGACGCTGGTTTCAGGTGCGGTATCGGCTTAGGCGGCGCGTGGTAAATTATTTTATAGGAGATTTTGATATGAAAATTAGATTCAGACTTTTTGGGATTATTGTTATGTTGTTAACAGGTATTACGCTTTTTACCTGTGAAAAAGAGCCTGTAGAAATATCTATTTCAGTAAGCCCTTCAAATGCAGAAGTCGAGTTAGGCAAGACAGCAGTATTTAAAGCAAGCATTAAAGAAGGGAATAAAGTTATTTCGCAGGATGTTATTTGGTCTGTTTTAAATAACAATAGCAGCACATCTATTAATTCTGAGGGAGTTCTTAAAGTAGATGGGCATGAGAGAAACCAGACGCTTACTGTACTGGCAGTTTCTAAAATTGAAGAGCGGCTAATAGGAGCGGCTTCGGTTTATGTAGTTTCACCAATAACGATACGTACACAACCTGCTGAAACGACAAGTGTATATGCCGGTAGTATCAGCGGCAATTTAAGCGTAACTGCAAGTGTTACGGGAGATACAACGCTTAGTTACCAGTGGTACAGCAACACAACAGCAAGTAACGCAGGCGGCACTGTCATTAATGGCGCAACCGGATCAAGCTATACAATACCTACGACTCTTACAGCAGGAACTTATTATTATTTTGTGGAGGTAAGGGCAGCCGGAGGAGAAGTATCTGTACGTTCAAATGTAGCTGCGGTTAGTGTTGCAGTCCCTGTAATAACGATAAACACGCAACCGGCTGCAACGACAAGCGTATATCCTGGTAGTATCAGCGGCGATTTAAGCGTATCGGCAAGCATTACGGGAGGTACGCTTAGTTACCAGTGGTACAGTAATACAACCGCAAGTAATATAGGCGGTACAGTCATTAATGGGGCGACCGGATCAAGTTATACAATACCTACCACTCTTACAGCAGGAACTTATTATTATTTTGTAGAGGTAAGGGCAGCCGGAGGAGCGGTATCTGTACGTTCTAATGTTGCGATAGTTGGGGTCAGAAGATCACCCATAACATCGTCAACCGGTATTGACTTGATAGATATACCTGCCGGCACCTTCACAATGGGCAGCCCGACAAGCGAGGCAAACCGAAGCGATGAAACTCAGCATCAGGTAACGATTAGCAAAGGGTTTTACATGGGAAAGTATGAGGTAACACAGGAACAGTATCAGGCTGTAACGGGAACAACCCCAAGTTTTTTTGATAATAGTGGAGAAAAGATTATTATTCAACAAGGACTAGGAATACCATATGACACAGCACCGGCAGCAGGTGAAGTGCAAGGAAAACGTCCTGTTGAGAATGTAACATGGTATGACGCAGTAGAGTTCTGCAATAAGTTGACTGCAATGGAAGGATTAACACCTGCATATACAATAACAGGTAGAACACCAACAACAGGATACCCAATAACAAGCGCAACAGTTACAGTAAATTGGAATGCTAACGGTTATCGATTACCGACCGAGGCGGAATGGGAATATGCCTGTAGAGCGGGGACAACAACAGCGTACAATACAGGAAATACGATAAGCGACTACACCGGCTGGTATTCATCTAACTGCAATAGCAGAACACATGAGGTAGGAAAAAAACCGCCCAACGCTTATGGATTATATGATATGCATGGAAACGTATTAGAATGGTGTTGGGACTGGTACGGAACTTATGCAAGCGGAGCGCAGACAGATCCGAGGGGAGCTGCTTCCGGCTCCACCCGCGTGTTACGCGGCGGCGGTTGGCGCACCTCTGGGCAGAACCTTCGTTCAGCGTACCGGAACAGCGACTCCCCCGCTTACAGGTACGATTATATCGGCTTCCGTCTCGTCCGTCCTTAATTTCTGCCTGACCACTGTCCGGCATCTGTAACGCTCAATGACAGGCACCAAAATCGTATAGTGTAGCGTTGCACCTAACGGCGCTATATGTGGGGTGCCTGCCCATGAAGTAGGAAAAAAATCACCTAACGCATGGGGATTATTTGAGTTCAGGCATAAATGTTGTACAGGGATGTACAACGGCGTGTAACCAACTTTTAACACATAAACGCTATTTATATGGTGTAGTGTTACCCTCAACAACACTAGGCTTTTTTGGCAACAGGTACAGAGCGCAGCCCTGCCTAGACCTCAACTAACTCTTTATCATTTTCAACAAGAAATTGCATTTTTCGGACAATTGCGCTGAGAGCGGCGAGTCGTACTATCATGGTTTCCTGCTTTGTCGCATTCCGCAGTTTTCCCTGCCCTTCCGCAGAGACTACCTCATTAACTACGCTTTCTACGTCAATTTCATCATAATTCATATCAATTACTCCCTAGTAAATAGTAGAATTGTTTTCTCAGCCCCATTGCGTGA
>Ga0209755_10007792_pt1 | contig 11550 bp, 6 predicted proteins | sample TergutCo191P1_FD_187301 | JGI IMG/M metagenome (GOLD analysis project Ga0209755, IMG submission 187301) | Cornitermes sp. P1 segment gut microbial communities from Petit-Saut dam, French Guiana - Co191P1 (SPAdes) (version 2) | ecosystem: Host-associated > Arthropoda: Insects > Digestive system >...
TAGCTTATTTCCTGTGGTAGCCTCATAGTGGGTACTTTGTGAAAACAAGTAAGGTGTTAAGTGGCTGGGTGTGTTTGCAAAAGAACTGAATGTAATTGCACAGCATGGACATGCAGTTGTACTTATCACATGCATCTTTGCAGACTGGGTCTTCTGTCAAAGCATGGAAACTGGATCCATTAGAAAGTGGGGAGACTGGTATCCTACATGAGATATACCATGCAACTATGAGACCATGGTTTGACTTTGGAGTTGAACTGGGAGTACCAGCTGTCCGAAAACATTCTGTTACTCTGACAGTGCGGTGAGTAAATGAGGTGGTGGTATGTATAGTGCAGTAATTCATAAAATACATGTTCATAACAAGTAAATGAACAGGCTTAAAGGATAAAGTTACTAAAAATGTGACAAGAATCAGCTACTATTTAATTAATTAGTATGGGTTTTGCTTACTTACATAACTGCCCCTTAGCTGTTCATTTAACATACTGTTAATATATCAGTTCATTCATCCATGACTGCCCATTATTTGTCAAGTGGAAACGCTCAATAGTTCTTTCCAATCCTCGCACCACATTCCTGCATCTTGCCTAGCCGACAGTGTATGTTCCACAGTTTCTAAGTTTATATATATGCCTCGAAACAGTTGTTTACCAAAGAATTAAGCTTTTAATCTCATCATATTTTATATTCTGGGCTGATACACATTTTTGTTTTTTCTACATTTGCCTGGTCTTTGTAGGATCTTGGGCTGGCACAGTACATTTGTGATTTTAAAACATGGGTTTCCTTGCAGCCTGCCAGCTTGTATTATGCAACCCACAGCCACATTGGTGAATTATGCATGTACTATAAAAATTACACAATAATTTAGGCACTTATATGTGCCGTGTCCTGATATTTGTACGCATATGGTCCATGAACCAGCCTGCAATAAACAGTGTGACCCTTTGCCGTAATAATGTTGGAGACCCATTTTCGAAGAGTTTCTTCACTGCTTCTCATGGTAGTATTTGCTGGCACCTGCATGACTAGAGTCAGTCTTTGGTGTAGTGAAAATCAGCTGTTAAGAATGCCTATGAATCAGTGATATTATAATGTGACATAACTGAGAATATGTTAATAGTTAGGTTTTCAATTGCAGGCATTCACTGGCTGTGATTGTTCGAGAATTGCAGAATCTTGTGAATCTGAATGCTGATGATACAACACCTTTGGTTTTCTGGGGTCATCCACTTTCGGAGGAAGGCGAGGATGTGGAATACATTCCTGGTCCATTTATGGGTCCAAAATTTAATGGTGGTGCCTGCCACAGAATTGGGACAAGGAGGGAAAGTTCAATGTGTCTCTTGCTTGGAAGAAATCTGTTGCAGTGGAAGGCATGTGTGGCAGAAGACACTGGATTTGATTCAGCTGTGCTCGATCCACAAAACGGTATCACTTCAAACTCCCTCAAAATAAAATATGGACTGAGGTCGTTATCTGCAATATACAGCAAAATTCTTTTAATCCAACATCCGATAATCTGAAAATCCTGATAATTCGATACTTGAGAGTAGTTCCAAGACCAGAAGTTTTGCCTTTTAGCAGATTAAAAAAAATTCTTTGTGAATGAAACAGGCAGATCTCAGCTACATGTTCTAAAAGGACAACTGAATGTACATCAACTGTTGTATTATGTACTGACCCCTTGTCTCATACTTCATCAGCATCTTCAGATATGAAGACTCCAGAAAACACAGAAGACGACCCTGAACCAGAATATGCAGTAGACTTCCAAATGGGATACTCCTCTGTTTATCTGTACATCTCAAATATAGGAGCAGTAATGAAAATTTACCTGTATGAACTTAGATCACTATAGGCAGCATCTGATAATCTGGAATATACCATAATTTATCTCCTCTCCATTCTCATGAAAGTTGGATTAACGAAATGTTGCTGTACATTATTTTATCTTTATGTTCTTTAAAAATATGTTTACTAATATGTGACTTCCCAGAACCATTATCAGGCTTTATCCACTAATCGGTCTGCTCTTACTCTTCACATATGCCATCTAATGTATTTCTTCTTTATTTACATTTGCTAGTGTCCTTAATTGTATAGTCATCCTGCTTAGGTGTGTGAGCATGGCCATTGCTGTTATGCTTATTGGCCCATTGCACACAACCTTTGCACATGAAATTTCTCAACTGGTTGCAGTATGTGGAGCAGTAGTTAATCTTTACTTATGCAGAATGTGTCTCCCCCCCACAATTCACCTAAATTGTAACAGCAATGTTACAGTGACACCGTGATGGATGGTTATCACAATGAGGCGCAGAAATCTGTAAATGTCACATGGCCAGAAAGTAGTATTATATTCAGCAGAATTGTTTGTGCCTTGTCTGTCTGTTTCATAAAGTGTTGCATTAAATTAAATTTAAATGAACTGAATTGAATTGAATTGAATTGAATGCTCTGTGCTTCAATAAAATCCTCTTTCTGAAATAAAGTAATGTCCTGTTGTTAAGATCAGTGTGTCTGTCACATTGTTAAGGCAGTATATTTGGTTTGTCTATGCCTATGTACTGTATTTAAAGTGTTTACTTCTGCTTCTCTAAATTCTGAATTTATGCACTTATAGCAGTTGCATTCCCTGATGTTGCATTTTCATTTTTGTGTATAATAAATTTGGATGCACCTGTAGATTATCTTGAATGTTAATCTTATATTAGAATGCCATGCAAAAGATTTCTACTTCTCTACCTTCAACATTTTAATTTATCCACACCTGAAGGTTCAAACCTACTGATGTGTTTCACTCTGTTGTTGGATCAATAGTTACTGTTGTTTCAAGGGTTCATTTATGTTGAGGGTCAAGCAGTCCAAGAAGACTGACTTCTTTGATTGTTTGACCCTAAATATGAAGGCAACACAAATCATTTGAAATGTTTGTAACTATCCACCCACAGATGTTCATAACATTGCAGGAAGTTAGAACCTTCAGCAACATTGCTGTGAGAATCTGAGATCTCCTACTTATGCACAGCTGGTGAATTAAAAAAATGGGGCATTTATCCAAATTCTGCATTTCCCCAAATAAGACACACACCCCACAAGCAGCTGTAAATACATTCTGGGTTGTAGAAGGTGGATCATTTGGTGATACATTTTATGTTCAGTATACTTATTTGTGAAGTTCTAATATTACTGTGCACTGCCAAGAGGCTGCATTCTATGCATATCTCATATATTTCCACATATTCAGGAAATGTTTTGTGTATATATAAAATTTCTTGGCACATTACAGATCCAGTATATTTAATCAAAGTGACAGCAGCATGCATTTTAAGAACACATAAAATGCTTTTGAAGTACAACAGAATTTAATATGAAAGGACAAAAAGACTAATGTATGGTAGTGAAGTACTGACAGTCTGTCTGGAAATTACTGTATCAACCGCAAATTTGTCTTTATGTCTTGTGCCATGTCTATATATTGAGTGCATTCGGTACATGGGTTTTGGTACACCTTGTATTGATATGTGCGGTGGATTTCATGTTCCAGTTTCACCCCTTCCCTTGTCCTGTCTTACCTGAAGGCCTAAAATTTTGGTGGTGTGGACTGCTGCTCTGTCATCTGAAGGATGAACATGTCTTGAAACTTTCATTTAGGCTTCTGCATCTAAATTTGCTTTTGAGTTAAAAGGACGAGGGTAAGAGTGCCCACTTCAGTGTTGTAATTTGCTTTGTGATTAGAGGTAATAGAGGATGAGCATAAAGTCTTTCCCTGATTACAAACATATATTACAAGAAAACTACGTGGAATACAAACATATTTTTTTTACCATTACTTAAGTTAGTCTAAAATTTTATGTCATGTGTTTATTGTAAAATTTGTAACATTTGGTTTTTGGATGCAACATTTCCAAACAGGTGGACTGGGAGAGATGGTCCGAAACCTTGGCCACCACGATCGCCAGATATCACTCCCCCTTGACTCCTTTTTATGGGGGTATGTTAAGGACAAAGTGTTTTCGACACCAGTTCCAGATATTACAAATTTGAAGGCAAGAATAACAGATGCTTTTGTTGCAATAACTGAAGAAATGTTGGAGAACACGTGGAGAGAAATTGATTATCGATTAGACGTTCTCCATGCAACAAAATGAGCACATGTTGAAGTGTACTAATGTGTTGTTAAAAAAAAAACTTCTTGAGTTACATTTAAAAAAAAAGTTTGTTTTCCACATACAGTAGTTTTCTTGTAATAAATGTTTGTACTCCTGGAAAGACTGTATGCTTACCCTGTATGTGTTATTTGTTATGTTGGTTGAGATATTTTCTTGAACAACTCTGGACGCTATCTTGATTCGTTGTGCATGTAAGAGGTGTCATATCAGCTATGGAATGGAGGTGTTGTGAAATGGTACACATGTAATATTTTGGTCCATTGAGGTTTTGTAATCTTTTGGGATTAATATAATTTGATGTATTTAAACTTCTTACATGCTTTTGCATTTTTTTAGTAGTTGCACCACTTGGAGCTTCCACAGTAAAAGGACGGGGAGGGCGCACTCTTTGTTTAAGTGGCAGTTACTCAGTTTTCTCTTTGTTTTTATAATCTGAAAATACTTTTTGTATATTTACATCTTTACAGCACAAAAAGTGTTGCAGAAGTTTCCACCTTTGTTGGTGCTCTCAGAACAGCCACCTCGTTTTGTGCCACGACAACGCCTGCTACTTGCGACTGTCAATGACCAGAAGGTATGTTCAATTTATGTGTCATAGAATTCACTCAGTTATTACTTCAATTAAATTTCGTATGTTTCTGCGTATAGTATAACACAGAAAAAATTTGGTGGTAGTGTAATAAATTCTGAAGGAAAACAACATGACTTGATTTAGGGTATAATCTTTTTATACTGTAGGTATGGGATAGAACATGACAGACACCAACACAGTATGAAGTAGACTTACATTAGAAGTCAAATGTGATCGGTATTGTCAGTGTTGTGTACTTTTCAGGATGTCCACCATAGTTAATGGTTTTCTGTCATTTCTGGATTTGTAGAAATGTGCATTTGGCAGTATTGTTTAGCAGGTAATTTTTATTGTTTGTTGAATCAGATGAACTCTGTTAACAGCACAACATTCTTATGTCTTGATTTAGGAGGATCTTGGTGGGGAGGTGTTTGTTGGAATCATGTACTGTTTGGAATTTAAAGCTATGAAAGTATACAGGTGGTGTCATAATACTGATCGCTTGTGAATCTCCTTCTATTTATCCATATGGGGCTTTTGAGTGTTCTTTTATATTTCAGATTGACATTTACACATATAATTGGTCGAAAGAACGGGTTGAGAACCTTCATCAACAAGCAACACAATTAGGGCACTGGCTCAGTGCACGGTCAAGCCTGCTTACTAGTATTGTCACGCAGAAGATGGGGCTGTTTCACAACCAAGAAATTGCCCGCAAACAACATATCACAAACGTTAGTGCTGATAATGGTGCCATGCCTGAAACACTGACAAAGTCTTCAAAACGCAAGGTAAAATGCTGTAGTATAGTGTGATGCCAGGGAGAGAGTTATCCTTTACCACACTTTTAGGGTGCGTATTAGATTTAAATTTCGGTTCAAAAAATGAACTTTGTTACCAGAAGTTCTTCTCCATATAAATTGTTCACTTTCAGTTTTTAAATGAGCAAATATATTTGTATACAAGTGTAATTTTTGTATTGGAAATATGTAACTCTCCAGAGTTTCACTTCACATGCTTGTTGAATCAGGTGATCACATTGCAGCACTACATTGGTAAATTATTGAATACAAATAATTAAGAGATATATTTAATATACACTTTAATTTTTACAGTACAGTTTATGTATACTTTTGGTCAGTGAGAACATATGTTGATAAAGTTGTTGTAATAAATAAGCACCTCATTTTAGGTGTGTTTGTAAAGTTGTGAAAAGTGACTGTTAGTCTCATCATTTCTGTTTATCTTTCCGTTTCTTTGTCTGCATGGAACATCTCAGCTCCCTCTGGACGGTTTTTTGTGAAATTTGATTTTGAGAATTTTTAAAATATCTGCCAAGAAAACTGCATAAAGACCTATGGAAATTTATAATGTCTTCTTGTTAGAATGAGAAATGTTTCGGACAAAATTTGTAGAGAAAATCAAAGTGGAAATCTTATTTTCAACCATTTTTTCCTGACAGTCATGCCATTTGCAAGATCATGTGGAAAAGTTTGGTAGAACCAGACAAGTCACAGATGAGAGTATAATGCAGTGCAGAAAAGATGTGGTTTGCATGCCGGTTAACTACAGCAAGAATGCACACACACACACACACACACACACCCTTATATTATATTTAATACTTATTGTTTCATAATTGATTAACTCCGTCTGATCTCATGAAATGCTTTGAAGTAGCACATTCAAAAACTTATAAACTGTGCGCTGACTTATTTGTTACTGATTTCTTTAGCCAAAGTGAAGGCCATAAGCAAAGGAACATTATTTTCAATACACCAACTGTCACTTTACATGAAGACCTACATATATTTTATTTTTGCCAGTGACATAAATTGACCATAACAGCAATGTTATACAACACTCAGTATTTTCTTAAAGTTGACAGTGATATGTAACTTAACAATGCACAGGGAATGCATTGTTGCATTTTCACTCCAGCAGTGGTTACACAAATGTACCACATTGTTACATAATATGTACATTGCCTATCTTCTTTCAGTACAGTTTGTAAATAAAAATCTATGTGAAGACTGCTTTCACTTGTATGATATAAGCATTTTTATACCGACTGGATGTTAATTGTAACTACTCACAGAATAGACTCCTAAAGCACTGTTTCTGCTATTGTCTGTTTGCATTAAGATTCTTTGATATTACTCCTTCAGATTTTGCCACATACTGAAAATGGTCACAGCCTTGTGTGGCTCTTGAAAGGCCTCTAACTGTATTCTTGTAAATTGTAAAGGCACATAATTTATCTCTGTAATTCTCATTGTTATATAGACACTCCCAGGATTACTCATTAGTTGACACAAATTAAATATGATGCAAATTGGTATTGAGTATACATATGGTTGGTCATCTCTATGTGTTTATATAGACAAGGGAGTCAAAATGAAATCTAATCTCCACATTGAAACCTGATCGGCTGCAGCATGACTGTCCTGCCCTCTGTGTTAGAGTCCAGCACTATTCCGCTACCTCCATCTCATTGCGCTTCCTTTACCACACAGAAAAACCTTTGTGTGTGTTTCAAAACTGATGTTATTTCAATTCTTTTACTTACATAAATCTGAAATTGCATGACTTGAAATTGTAAGTTGGGGGGAGTCTATATACTATATTTTCTATCATGAAGTACACATTCATTATGAAAAGAAGGATCTGTGGGACTGCTGAAGACTTTCTGGCAGCCATTTGTAGTGATGATGTATGTGGGATTTTGTTTAGGTTTCAAATCCATACTTGACAAATCTTGGGGATATAGAGCATCTAGTGAAGTTCCCTGTTAGTGCTGGTGCTGTTCATAAAGATTCAACAGGTCGCCGAGTTGGTTTCTCAACATTCTTGGGTTCTGCAATGGCGTGGTGTGATGCGTTGCGTGATGGAAAGCCTAGGCGACCCATTTCTCAGACTCCAACAAATACTGATATTGTCGTGTGTCACGTCCAGCAGATGTTGGAAACACGGCAGTTTGGAAGGAAAGGTATTATTCTAAACTGTCCACTGCCTCTTGCAGCAGATTTTAAACCTCTCTTGTTATATTCTTCCTACTGTAATTAGAACTGTAGAGTAGAATAAGCCTTGGAAGTAAGGTACCAAGTGAAAGTTAGTTTGCATTTGTGTAATGACTTATGATTTTTTTCTTTGTCTGATGCTGTGCCCTTACTCTACATTTTTTTTAAGTGATCCCCATTACACATACTTAAAATAAACAGCTTACAGGAGTACAGAGTAATGTGTCTGTATGCCTCATCTTTTAACATCTGATTCAGTAACGTTACATTAAATGTGGGGAAATGTATGATACTTCTTCAAAAGTTAGTTTGATCCATTGATGCATTATAGTGAATCAGGACAACTTTCCATGGATGACTGAATGGTCTTTATGTGTGTTTCATTAAATGTGATGTAGTTCAAAACATCACCTCCCAAGAGAATTTACTAAACTGGATGAGGACAATGATATTACTACCAGTTTATAAGTTATTATCAATTTGCTATTCTCTGTTTATCCGTGTAGAAGTGTAAAAACATTCCTTGAAATTCAGCAGTTCATCATCAATCACACATTTAAGGATCCACAGTGTCTGTTTTTATTTTCTTCATGTATATGTTATTTTTTATTTGGCACTCACTGAAAACATCCATGCCATGGCATCCACATTTCATGAGTCAAAGGCATAATGCCACATGAAGTTGGTTTTATAACTGCATTGATACCATTGGTTACCATATTTTATGTCATTTTTAAGATTACTGTAAATCTGTGTGATCTCTGATGCTGATATTACATAATTTTCATATTACTGAAATAACAGGCCAATTAGTTAGGCTTTCATGAGTTAAACTTCAACCATAATTTTCATAGCTCCCAGTTTTCAGTAAGTCTGTGTTCATGCTGTCTGTGGTTTTTCCAGGGAACTTCTTTGTTTGATGAGGGATTACTGCATTTTATCCCAACATTAAATATCATTGTAGTGATACATGTATTTATGAACTGCAGTGTGTAATCAGGACATTATTTCCATGCCACTGCATTGGTTCTCTGGCAGTATTTGCAACTTGTATATATGCATAGCTGAACAGAATAAGTAATTCATAGAGCAAAGTCCCTGAGCAACTAGTAGTTTCTCAACTAGTTACATTCTCCCCACATCTTTTGGAACCTGGTAAGTTCTTTAACGTGTTCATGCCTGCCACTGGTCCCTGTTCTGAGCAAAATGAACCCAGTCCACACTCTTTGAATCTATTTCTATGATTTAAATTTAATATGCTGTTTTGTTTCTGTTAAACAGTGGAGGAGCAGAAGAAATTGTATGTGACGTGTCAGGCGCGAAGTGCCACTCCCAACATACCACTTGCTGAAGACATAATTCACCTATTCAAACAGAACTCCCGAGTTATTCATTACTGTCTAACCCCTCTTCTCTTCCTGCCTAGGTAATTACCTCAGCCTTGATTGATACAACTGTTCTTTGCATGGAATTTTGGCAAAACAATCTCAAAAGCAGTGATTATCAGCTTTGCCATGTCTGTCTGTCCATCTGCATGGAACACCTCAGATCCTACTGGGTAACTTGTAGTGAAATGCATACTGAAGGTTTTTATTTAAATCTGTGGGGAAATTTAAAGTTTGTTAAAATCAGACAGAAATAACAGGGACTTTATTTAAAGACCTATATACATTCATGATAATACCTTGCGAAATTCTTGTTGAATCAAGAAATGCTACACATAAAATTGTTGAAGAAAAGCAGAACGCACATTTCATATCAAGTACGTTGTTTCTAAAGATGTAGCTTTTTGTGAGATTTACTTGTTGCTTTATACTTTATTATAATAATTATTCTGGCTGCCACTTTATGCAAATATATGGTTTAGCAACTCACTACAGGCTAGACGGTCCAGGGTTCAAACCCCAGTGGGGGCAAGATTTTCCTTACCCATCCTGATCTGCTCCAAGGCCCAACCAGTCTCCTGTACAATGAGTAACAGGTGTTAGTCCCTCAGGTAAAGCAGCTGGGTTATGGCAGTGACCACCGAACCCTTCTAAGTGCCAGAGTTGAGTACGGGTGAAGCTGTACCTTTACCTCCCCTTTGTGCCATCTTGGCATGTAATGGAACAGCTTTACCTTTTACGTAATATGGTGCCACATTTGATGATGCAGTGTGATGAAATAATCCAGTCATACAGTCTTTGTGTTGGTGCATCTCTTATCAGTGCAGTGATCAATTCTTTCCCTCTTAGGATTTTCATGATGCATGATTAAATCAAATACAAACATGCAATAATATTATTTAATATTTATAGCTAGCTTTAGGAACATGAAATTTGTTATGTAGATTCAGTATGAATGTACCTAAGTATCAGGTATGAAATATCATATGTAAGTCATAAGGTACAACATTTTTCCACTGGCTGAAACTTGACTGTTTGGCTGATGAAATCAACGTAGACATATAAATAACAAATTTTTCAAATGAATATAACAACATACTCTAATAATAGTAATAACATTTATGTGCATATGTGAGCAACTGAGAAAAATGTATGACTTCAGCATACTAAATGGTATAACCATCTGAAAGAAGTCCTGGATGCAAAGATTCTAACACAGCTCAATGTGATATTATTTGTACGTTTCATGGCTTTTTTCTTCTTTCTGTGTTATCTTTGTTCGAAACCATCATCCAACACTGGATTCTCAGTGTAATTTAAAGTCTTTGATTAAACTTATAATGTCTTTCATTTGACAATAACATTTCTTTGTACATTAAAGGAAAATTTTTTTTTAGAAAAACTGTGTTCATTTTTGAAGGAATAGAAGTTGGAGAGATTGGTTTCTGCCTTTTGTTTCATTGTCGTTTAAATTATATGCAGTGTGATTGTAAGTGATCTTTACACGTTTAGAAATTTATACAAATAAGTAAGTTTTACTTGGTAATTAGATTCAGAAAACACAGAGAAAAATCCTCAAAGTTATTTTGCTTATTGGATAGTGGTGTGAGCCCCATTGGTGAATTTTCACATGTCAAAATATTATCATTCCAATCACTGGACAATGTGCATATCACATGACCCACATGCCCGTGAAATGAGAAAGTTCTTGGAGATTTTGAAGGGTGTTCCAGCCTTCCAAATTATCACCTTGCAAAGGGTATGACAGGATTTTCACACAGAATATTGCTTTTCTCCCCACATTTATTTGTTTTTATGGTCAATATGTCGTTTATTTCAGAATATTAATATGTCTTCAAAACTGTTACATTATGGCCAACATGAAATACTACAGCAGTAGCAGTAGGTATCAGTACAGGCTTGTGTGTAGGAGGTACCCAGGTTGAATCTCAGCTGGAGCACTGACTGTTCTGACTTATGTTTTTCATAGTTTTCCTCAACTTTTCCAGGCACTGCCAAGGTGGTGCCTCAGATTATGCCATAACTTCCTTCCCTTAAATCCTTTTCAACTCATTATTCATGCATCATCTAAACATTTAATACTGTGTAGTATGAAATGTAGACAGTATTGTTTAATAAGCCATCAACAAATTCTTGTGTTGCAATTTTTTGCTTCACAGCTTCAGGATTTGGGATGTCAGTTGCAGTAGTTTCACACCCTGTAGTTGGATGGTTAGCTGCGGTCAAGGTATGGGGCAGCAGGCTTCGCCAAAAAAAAAATAATACCCATGTACTAAATTAAATGACATATTTGGGAAAACTACTCTTCCTACCCACCATGGTGAGAACCTCACATTTCACTTTGGGGTTTAGGTTTGTGGAACTCTTCTTTATAT
>Ga0209755_10007793_pt1 | contig 11549 bp, 7 predicted proteins | sample TergutCo191P1_FD_187301 | JGI IMG/M metagenome (GOLD analysis project Ga0209755, IMG submission 187301) | Cornitermes sp. P1 segment gut microbial communities from Petit-Saut dam, French Guiana - Co191P1 (SPAdes) (version 2) | ecosystem: Host-associated > Arthropoda: Insects > Digestive system >...
AGGGAATAACCGAAGGCACAACAAACCCAGACCCATAATAAACAATGACGAACTGAGGAACAACAAAGGGTCGACACTTTGGTTGGTTCGAATCATGTGTGCCATGACATCGCGTTGTTGATTAAATGTGTACAGTGCATACAGTGCAATGCCCAAACATAAGATGTCAAGATAGAAGCGTTGCCATATGGGTTTTTGCAGTTTTCCATTTTTTCGGCGCTTGTGTGCAACGATGCCCATTTTTGAAAAACGAATCACCGGTAAAAACATCGTTAAAAATGATACAAAGAGTGCCAACAATGTATAAAGTACGGCATCGAATGTAATTGTTACATGGAGTTGTGTGCGTGACACCAAATCCAAAAAGCCGCTGGATGCACCCAGTACATTGCAAATAAAGACACCCAGTGCCATCCCAAGCGGAAAAACAATGACGGAGATGAACAATCCTTGCATTGCGTACAGTCCGAGGATTTGTTTTCTGGATGCGCCGCGTGATTTTAATACGGAAATATCATTTTGTTCAAGCAATAGTATTTGCCGTGACACCATATAAATATAGAAAGCCAAGAGCACATAGATGGGGACTTGAAGTACCCATAAAGTGACCGCCAACCGGTCTGTACGTTCTGTGTGGGCAGCGATGGTGGCAGAAAAATTTTCTTGATAATTCCAAATAGTACGCAGCCCACCACCGAAGCGCTCGGTCTGTTCTTCAATAATGCGCAGGTAATGTGGAACATCACGTGAAGACATGGCTGTATAATCCAACAAATGCACCCATGTCGTCATAATGCGGTAATCTGAATGATAATTAAAAATAAAATGACTGAGCAGTAAATAATCGCTGATTAAAATATGGGTCATGTCATGCCGGATGTTTACCGTTGTCCAAAATTCATCCGAACCTTCTTTAAGTTCATAAATACCTACGATGTGTACAAGATAATAACCATCATCAAAAGCCACATTACGCACCTCCAACACATCCCCCAAAAGCATGTCATTTCTAAGCAGTGTTGCTTCGGAAATGACACCCTCGATGATGTGTCCATCGATGAGTTTTGTGCCGGGCAATCGTCCTTGCACAATATTAATATAATCAAAAAATCCCTCCGCGCCGGTAAGGTTCATCGGACGCGGACGCGGGTTTGCTTCACGCGGCGGATTATGAAACAGATGCCACTGACTCATGATGTCGGTGCGGATGGTACGCCGCACAGGGATGTTTAGTTCAACCGGAATATTGGGCGCCAAATCAAACAATGTGTCCAAATAATGTTGGATGCGCATGTCTGAGCTGGCGTTGTTAAAAATAAAGGACAGCGAAATCATTGCCGGATGTTCTTCATTTTCTAGTTGATGCGCGCGCAAATCTTGATGCAAGATTCGGCGCATGGTGGCATTAATATATAGTGGCGTGGCTGCAACAATGCTAACCAACAATAGATTTCCGACAAACAAACAGAACATCATCCACTTATTTTTCCACATTTTTTGCCATAAAAAATGCAGCATCAGTTCACCACCACCCTCTGCCCCGGCTCAATGCCTTGTAAAATTTGTGTTTGAAGTCCTGCGGATTCGCCGATGGTTACAAAACGCCGACCCACAGAACCGTCAGGATAAACGATGTACACATAATGCCGTTGATTTTCCTGATGAACGGCAAAACGATCCACCAGGACACCTGATTGTACGATCGGTACTGATGGTCTGGCACGGAGTTGTTGCTGCTGTAAGCCTAGAAAGTCTGTTTCGGATTCAATGAAATCTTGCTCGGTGGCAAGTCTGAGAAAATCATCAAAATATTCATCCATAATGGGTACAATCGTAAAAGTATGCAGTCCATAGCGGCGCATGTTTTGAGTGAGCGGGTCGGAAGCAACGACGGCATAAAAGTGAAAGTCTGCTTGCAACATCGTCACGGGGATGATGTTGCCATAACGCAGCGCATACAGCGGTGCCTCGACAGTCATTACCATTTCTGAATCATCGACAATGCTTACGATGCGTCTGCCGATTTGCAAGTTGGTGCCGGGTATGTTCTGCCCGATGTTCGGTATGGCTTCAAAATTGCCCGGATTGGTATGAATGGTGTGAAAAGTGACGATCCCATCGATCGGTGCTGTTAATATTTCATCCGTCATGTTTTCGGTTACACGTTCAAGTTGTTCATTCAGTTCTGCAATACGCGTTTGTGTGCGCACATCATGTCGGTTTAATTCTAATTGTAACCGGCGTAAATTGAGGCTTGCGCGTTCCAGTGTCACTCCGAATGCATACTGAATCTCTTGTTGAACGGCAGCAATTTGCTGCTGAAAGTTTTCCCTGACTCGGCCTGATTGCTGTACAAAATTATTAATGTCCAGTTGTATGCGGTGGCGATCCAGCATAAATTCTTCCGGCACGTCATAAGTCAGTGCGGCAATGACATCACCTTTTTGAACACGGTCACCTGTGCGCACGTCAATACCGGAAAAGCGTCCGAATTGCCATGCTTCGGTAGTAATCCATATGTTGTTTCCCGAACGCTGTTCCGCAGAAAAGCTCAAATGATGGGTGTTGGGGAATGAAATATTGACACCAAACATCCATGATTGTACGATGTCTCCACGGACGGCTTCCATTGTCGTGAGTTCGATGGTAGAAACAACATCGTCTGAAAACGGTGCCAGAATGCCTTGCTCAATGAGTGCATTTACATCACTACGGCTTTGTCCGTCATGATGCGCACAGGCATTAAGACTAAGCATTACCGCCGCAAAAATAATAAACAAACAGTATTGTATCTTCTTATGGACGAACAAAGACCTCATCCCCCTCACTAAGTCCTCCTGTAACCCCCACGGTGGGAATGGTGCGAATGCCGATGGTTATGGGGGTATGCACCAGCTCATTATCAATAATGCGAAACACATATGCATAACCCTGTCCGGTAAACACGGCATTGGCGGGTACGCGCAGCACATCATGTGCGACTTGCGAATAAAAATACAATGAAACATATTGGCCGGCGGTGAGCGCTTCATCATTTGCCGGTATAAAACGCACCGGCCGCATGTGGCGTTCCTCTACGGAAACCGATTGATATTCAAGTTCAATATTGGTTTCACCGATGCGCCCAATGGTTTGTACCGCATTACGCACAGGGGTGGGGATCCATGGATTGGCTCTGGTGCCTTGTTGACCGGGTGGTGTGAAATCCGCATTCGGAAAATCAATCCCTTCAATGATGATGTTTTGTGCATCGGTCATGTGTACAATGGGTCTGGCGATGCCAAGATTGGTTCCGAGTGAAACATTTGCAAGAAAAGTAATGCGTCCGTCAAAGGGTGCGCGCAGTTCGGCATCGGTGCGCAGACTGCGCAGATTATTTAAATTATGTTCTGCCCGCTGGATACCAAACTGCTGCCGTTGCTGAAAATGTGTCAGTTCCAGTTGCGCAATTTGTATGTCTGCATATGCTGCATTGTTTAAACGCATAAGGTCAATGTTAATTTGTTTTAATTCTGCATCGATTGCAAAATCAGACCGCATGCGCGCGATGTCTATTTCGGTGTTTTCAATGTTTTCATCCAACTGTCTTGTGTCCAGCGTGGCAAGCAGATCCCCTGCCAAAACAAAGTCGCCGTTGTGGACATGAAAACGGCCGAATGGGCTGGCGGGATCTTCAAAATAAACGGGTACCGATACATATCGCGTTACACCGGTGCGGCGTGTGATGGCGGCAACGGTGCCACGGTCCACGATGCTGGTGTCCATTTGCATGGCTACAGGGCGAAGCAACTCCGGACGTTCCGCCGTAGTTTGTTCACTGCACGCTGCGAAAGATCCCAAGAATAAGATCATACCCAAAACAAATAAAAAACGCATCATAATACAATCACATCTCCTTCATCCAAACCGGAAAGAATTTCGACGTGGTTGTTGCCAATGAGTCCGACAACGATGTCACGCAGTACGATGACATCGTCCTCTAAAATGTTTACCCATGTACGCTCACCCACAGTATTGACGTGATTTCGGGGTAGGAATACGACATCGTGCCGTGCATCTTGTATGATGCGGAGCGTAAAATGAACTGAAGGACCCACCACCGGTGGTTCTCCCTCGATGATGAGAAACGCACGGGGGAGCGCATCGCCAATTACCGGCGGCGCTTCAATGCCGTACGCATCGGGGTCGATGACACGCACCATAAAAATTTCGCCGCGCGAATTCAGCTCAATCATGTCACCAATGTTTATATATTGTGTTTGCGGTCCTTCAAAATAAAAAACATATTGTTCTTGATTGGCAATGGTCACCACTGCTTGCCCTACTGCGGTAAACATGACGCCTTGATGATCCATCACCCATGTTACCACACCGTCAAAGGGTGCGCGCAAGCGCATGGCGTCTTCTTCTGCACGCAGATGTTCAATGCGCAGATTTAAATAATTTATTCGGCCACTAATGCGGTTGCGCTCATATATAATTTCTGAATCGTCAAATGGGATGCCGGATGTAGTGGCAATATTTAATCTTAATGCATGCCGTTCATTGAGTTGTCTCAAATCAAGTTGTGCTGATTGTAAATCCCATTCAGCTTGTTCCAGATTGCGCAGAACATCCGGACGGTTTAGTTCCGCAAGGATGTCACCCTCCTGCACTTTATCGCCGAAACGAACAAAAACACCGCGAATCCACTGATTGGCAACGGTGAAATACAAGGTTTCTTCTTGTAATGGTAAATAGGTCGCGCGCGGCGACACGAACAATTCTACATCACCACGTTGCACTAAAAATGTACGCGGCGGGCGTGCTTCCGGTGTGCGCATCACCGGTGGAGGCGGCAATGTTTCTTCTTGCGGCAAGGCAAAGCAGCCGGTAAAAATGAACAATCCGGCGATGGTTAACAATGACAGTGTGTACCGAATGAGCGTATTCACGACAACCTTCTTTCAAAAACATTTATACCGTTTCGCCGGGATGTATTTTTGTGCTTAACGTGACGGTTTTTGGTTTTACGTTTTCAGTGGTGAGTTTTTCAAGCATGATGTTTGCAACCTGCATTGCAATCTCTTCAAGTGGTTGTTCAATGTATGTTATCGGCGGTGAAAATACATCTGTCAGCGGTGTTTTATCAAATCCGATGTATGCCAAATCCTTTGGCATCTGTATGTTCATGCTTTGGATTGCCATGATGGCACCCATGGTGGCATAATAATTTGCTGAAAATAATGCGGTGGGTTTTAATATGGTCAACAGCTCTTTCGAACGTTCATAGGCTTGTTTGATGGTATAGTCCGTAAATTTAATGAGTTCTTGTTGTATTTTAATACCGTGTTCGGCATGTGCTTGTTTGTATCCTTCAAGACGTTCCAAATCCATGCGTGCATCATCAGTACCCAATAAAATTGCAATGTGTGTGTGTCCGGCTTTAATAAGATGTTCGGTTGCCATTTTCGCGGCATTTATGTTGTCCACCACAACAGCGGATGCATAATCTTCCAATCCCGGTAAGGTGAAGTCTATGAGTACCAGCGGGATGTTTTTTTCTACCACCGGCATCAAATGGTCTTTATTGAATGCCACAGGAATGTTGATGATGCCATCCACTTGTTTGCTAATGACAAACTCAACCGCTTCTTTTTCTCTGCGCGGCGAAAGCTTGCTGTCCACGAAAATAAGACTGTATCCGTTGATACGCAAGAGCTCTTCCACACGTGATAAAATAGTGGTACGGAACACTTCTTTGATTTGCGGCAATATGACACCAATGGACATTGATTTTCCGGAACGCAGTGAGCGTGCGGTATGGTTCACAGTGTAGCCAAATGTATCAATAGCCTGTTCGATGGCAATTTTATTTTTTTCCTTAACCGTGCCGCCGTTGATATACTTTGATACCGTCGCAAGTCCTAGTCCCGTATGTTTTGCAATGTCTTTGATGGTTGCCATAATACCTCCGTTTGTGTACAATACGAATCAAAAGCGATACGTTTCGGTTTTTTTGATCATAACAGTTTCATGGAGAAATGTCTATAACGTTTGTTCATTATAATTTATTTGTTGTGTAAAATAACTAAGGGGGATTATAAAAGCATGTGTAAATTGAAACATAGAATGTGGGTGCCTGTTCTGTTTTTATTGGTGCTTGTGATGTTCGTAATGGGTTGCGGCTCCGTAAACGATGCTTATTATGATGCGGCTAATGATCATATTGTTGATGCGGATTATGACGATGCATCAGAAGACGATGTTGCAATGGTTGATGTCGATGTCTCAACCGACGATCATGAATCCTTGCCGGAAGAAAATAGCACATCAGTGGTGATTATCGAGCCATCTCCGCTTATAACCACCATCCTGTATAAACTCGAAACGGATGCGTTCATTCAATCGTTGGATCGCGGTTATGAAAGCCGAGGGGGTGGGTTTTTATCCGGCACAATTTATTTAGACGCGCCGGGTTCACCTGTTTATACGATTGTTGACGGCATCGACGGCAGTCATGCCATTAAAGTTTCTGAACGGCTTCAAAATTTTTATGCACTGGACATTGTGTTTTCGGCACTGGATCTAAGTTATGGCGGTGAATATGTTTTCCATGTTGCCGGACTTGCTGAGGCAGGCATCACCATGCAGCTCGGCAGAACGGATGCGCCGTGGAGCGCCTATACACAAACAACCGTTGATGCGGATGGCATGTGGGCATTGTCCCATACCTTAACCAACAACCAATTACTTGAATATTTTATATCGAATCAGCGCGGCATACGTATCATGACCGCTGATGCACCGACAGCCAATTTTATTGTCAATTCAATCCTTGTGTACAGGGTGGGTGAGCGGGGTGCCGATGAACCGAGCATCCCTGAATGGGATCTTGGCTTGCCGTCATTGGCGGAATCGTTTTCCGGGCACTTTCGTTTCGGCAACATTTGGAGCACCGCATCGCGTATGAACGCATTCAATACCGAGATGGGTTTTTTACACCATTTTAATGCCGTAACGGCAGAAAACAACCATAAGGTTGATTCGATTGCACCCCAACGCGGCATATGGAATTTTGCAACGGCAGATGCCATTGTGGATTGGGCTGAAGACAATGAATTGGCAATGATTGGTCATACATTGGTATGGCATTCGCAGTCTCCGACATGGCTGACCACCGTGCCAAACACAGACAATCAACCATTAACACGTGCTGAAGCGATTGAAAATATGCACTTATACATCAGCACCGTTGCTTCGCGTTATGCCGGGCGCATTTATTCATGGGATGTTGTCAATGAAGCGATATGGGGTGCTGATGCCACCACATGGCGAGCAAACCCGGATTGGCGGGAGCACATGCGCAGTGCCGGACGCGGTTTGAATGCGAGCAATCAGTCACAATGGTTTGATGCCTTTGCTAATGGTGCAGAGGGTGATGAGCATGGCTCAGATTATATTTTCTATGCTTTTCGGTTTGCACGCATTTATGATCCTTTTGCCATATTGTATTACAACGATTATAACGATCATGTGCCCGGCAAACGGGATGCAATTGCACAAATGGTTGTCGGGATAAATGAGCGTTGGCGTCAAGATCCCCTTTATGATGGGCGTTTGCTTATTGAGGGTATTGGCATGCAGGCACATTATTCTATTCGCGGTTGGATGACCCATCCGCGTTATGTACGTTCTGCCATCGAGCTGTACATTACTACCGGAGCGCGTATTAGTATTACAGAGTGGGACATCACGGTTGGAGGTTCACGTGAAAATCCTGCCGTTTTAACCGATGCGTTGCTTACCGACCAAGCCGAACGTTTTGGTTTACTGATGGACTGGTACTTAGAATTTTCTGATTACATCGCACGGGTTTCTTTATGGGGGCTTGCGGATCATCAAAGCTGGATTTCGTGGGGTTATCCACTCATTTTCGATGATCGGTTCCAGCCAAAACCCGCATACTTTGCACTGCTTGAATCACTGGAAAATGCTGATCCGCCCAATATTTCAGTACCTACGGTGACAACGGATATGCTTCCGGAAGGACAGGCCGGGATTTTATATGGTTATCAGTTCCGCATGACACAGTCAAATCATGCACCGGTAACTTGGCACGTTGCAAGCGGTGATTTGCCGCAAGGACTACGGCTTGTTGCCGCCACCGGTGCGCTGATTGGCACACCGGCAGAAACAGGTACATTTGAATTTGTCATCACCGCATCCAACACCAAAGGGTATGCGTCACAACCGATGGTGATAATTATTCGATAATTTGTCTCAATGAAAGCGAAACGTTTGTAAAATAATGTTCTGTATCCATTGATTTATGCCGCGAATTTAACAATATGGTTTAAAATGTGCCATTTCTTGCAATATATGGAAGATTTGTTGTTAAACACACATATTTTTTAAAATAAAAATAAAAATTAACGAAAAAAACTAGTGACAACTGGTTTTTTTTGTGTTATTTTTTATAAAACACAAATCGAAACGTTTCGGAATTTGACAAGTATTTTATAATTTACAAAAAAATGCGAAATTATGTGCGATTTGTTGGTGGAGCCACCATAAGCATGATACAAACAGCATAAAGGAGTCATTCATGTCATTTACATTCCAATCATCACCGCAAAATCCATATTTACCGCTTTGGGAACATCTGCCCGATGGCGAGCCCCGTGTTTTTGAAGACCCGGATCAATCCGGTAAATTTCGTGTGTACATTATTGGTTCACATGATTTGCGTGTCAGTTCTTATTGCGGTGTCGACATCCGTATGTGGTCTGCTCCGGTTGAGGATGTCACATCATGGACAGATCATGGGCCGATATTTACATACCAAGACCCGATCACGCAGTTGTGGGATGTCATGTATGCTCCGGATCTTGTGGAAATCAAACGTAAAGATGGTACAAAAGAATATTATCTGTATCCGCACAGCCGGGGACCCGGACGCGAACCGATGGTGTGTAAATCTACACGACCCGATGGTCCGTTTGAGGCCATTAATGTCACCGAAGACGGCAAATGTCTTCCCGGCAGTATGATTGGTTTTGATCCGAGTGTATATATTGATTACATCACGGATGAAAGCGACCCCGATTATGAAACCGGATTCCGTGCATATGCATTTTGGGGTTTTCAAAAATCACATGCTGCGCAGCTCGACCCACAGACCATGTATTCCGTAAGACCCGGTACCGAAGTGATTCACTATTTTATGCCTGCCAGCAGTAAATACGGTGAAATTCGCGACCCTGAAGGAACTGTTTATCCCCATGTACATGCGGGGGAAGACCTAAAGTCTTTCAACTTCTTTGAGGCATTTTCTATGCGGAAGATCGGCAACAAATATGTTGCGGTGTTCAGCGGATATTCCGGCCCCGATTACGGATTGTCAAGCACCAACTCGGCACTGCGTTATGCCTACGCAGACACGCCACTCGGTCCTTTCCGAAGCGGTGGTGTCTTGGTTGATTCACGCGCACCGGTGCTTGGTGAAGACGGCAAAGCGCTCATTACTTCGGCAACGGCACACAACACACATGGCTCGGTTGAACAAATCAACGATCAGTGGTATGCATTTTATCATCGTCCGCCGCGCGGCGCGATGGGTGCAAGACAAGCCGTGGTAGAGCCCATTGTGGTTCAGTGGGATGACGATGCTGTCTCGCAAGGCGGACAAGTTCGCATTTTTGCTTATAATCCTTATGCCGATAACATGATTTATCATACCAAAGCATTAAACGGTGATGAATATAAAGGCGCACAAGTCACATCTGAAGGTTTTTCCGCATATGGTCTTCCGCCACATGCCTATTATTCTGCAGGGATTGCATGTTTCTTATCGCATCCTGAAACCTTGCAAGATTCATATGATATTTGGGACAACCATATGCCCATCACCAATGTTTCCCATCAGCATATCATTGGTTTTAAACACTTTGGATTTGGTGGGCTTGCACAACACACAAAGGGACTTTCACCTTTTGACGGCACCCGTGTAGGCGATAACACCAATTTACAATTATTTTTAAAAGTGCACAGCACATCTTCTTTTACGATTCACGTGTATCTGGATGCACCATGGAATAACGATGTGCATCATGGCAAACACATCGGCAGCATTAAGGTGCAAACGAACAACATGCAGGATGTCTTGCCGTATACACTGGATGTTGCAAAATATGTTGAAAATCTGGATAAAAAACATGCACTGTATTTGGTGGTGGAAGGTGCCGATGTTGCGCTGTTTGATTTTATCGGAATCGGATTTGGCGCCAATAAAAAAACACTGACACGAAAAAAGATGCCGGTGATTGCAATTAAAGCCAATGAAATACTTCTTGATCTGCCGGAAAAACCCCTTTCTTCAACGCATGAAAACGGTATCACCGGATATGGCTTATACGAAGTTGGTGTTGCATTCTCTGGTACAGAGGTTCCTGTTATTACGGCAAGTGCTACATCGGACGATGTCTCGGATGTAATCGGGTACAACATATCTGATGCTCCGGCACCTTATTTTAAGCAAGTGTGTTTTGATTACAATGGCATCACAAAAACATACTTGATGAAACAAATCTAGCGAACGAAGTTGTGGTTTTTGGTATTTATACTGAAAATGCTTGTAATTAAATTGAAATATTCAAAATTTACTTTAGTTAGTCCATGTTTTGTGTCCAATAAAACTATATAATATTTATAATTTATTGTGACTGTCTACAATGAATCAACAGCTTTGGAGGTCGACAGATGAACTATAATGCCAGTTTTAAAGAAATTTTTGCGGAGAATAGAATTAAATTTGTCATAACGGGGTTTATAATCCTCGCTGTCTTAATCTTTATGGTGTTCTTTAGAACAGACGAACTGCGTTTGGGTGCATTTGATCCGGGTGAACATCATGTTATCGAACCCATTCTCTTGGAAGGAAGTTATGCCAAATTTTAACAGGATCACGCTGATGTGCCGTATGGCGATGTGTTGATTGCGGTAGACATTTTAAATCCATCTTCCGGTGAAAATTACACTGTGCTTGCAAACTTTGAAGGTTATGCAGCGCTGCGTGCAGAAGAAGACTCCTATATTGAGTTTATCGTGCATGTTCCGGCAGACGGTATGTATTTTATCCGTATCAATTATTTTCCAGTGGATGCACGTGGGATTGATATCACGCGTGAACTTCAAATCAACGGCGAAGTACCCTTTACGGGTGCAGAAATCATCAGCCTTTCGCGTGTTTGGGGATCATCGGATGTCGGTGTACGTGTAGACAACCGTGGCAATCAAATCAGACCACCGCAAGTTGAGCGCCCGCGTTGGGAAAGCAAGTATTTCCGAGACCGGCTGGGTTATTTTACTGAACCTTATCAGTTCTTCTTTCATTCAGGTGCCAACACCATCCGTCTTACCGGACTCAATGAACCTTTAGTGATGAAGTCCCTTGAATTAGTCCCTGTGTATGCGCCGCAGACATTTGCGGAATTTATGCGCACCAATACCTTGCCCATCGCTTCCGGTCACATTCAGCGTATTCAAGGTGAAGATTCGACGGTGCGCAG
>Ga0209755_10007794_pt1 | contig 11549 bp, 9 predicted proteins | sample TergutCo191P1_FD_187301 | JGI IMG/M metagenome (GOLD analysis project Ga0209755, IMG submission 187301) | Cornitermes sp. P1 segment gut microbial communities from Petit-Saut dam, French Guiana - Co191P1 (SPAdes) (version 2) | ecosystem: Host-associated > Arthropoda: Insects > Digestive system >...
TATTTTCTTAATTTTCATATTTCTCCATCTTCAAAATTTTAGCCAATGCTGACTGTAATAGTGACAAAGCAACCACATCGTGTGCCACAACAGGCCCTTTAGCTTGTAATACAACAAAAAAGTAGAGCTGATGTTCCATCTTCTTATGCTACTGAAATATTTAATATATGCACCAAAGTACATAATTTCAAAAGAAAACTTCCAAGTGAACATTATGCAGTGGTACTTACACATGGCAGTAAACAGCTTGCGAACGTTTGTCAGGGTGAGAAGTTTGTTGTTAATAATAACATCTGCCACGTAACAGAAGAAGACAGATGAAACATAGCTGCACAGAAACGGCACTCCAGACATCAAGCCATTCTGAAAGAAATTTGAATTCTCCACTGAGTATCTGAAGGACAATGACAAGTAACTTGCAACAAATGTGGGCACTTACTCAATTACCGTTTTCTATGTGACCTTGTTGTTGTACACATTTCCCTCCATTTCTACTATGCAGTATTTGCGGCACATACACTGGTCTACACTTTTTGTGGCGCAGCAGCTTAACTTTGGTCTAGGCCATCTCACTGTAGAGGTTTCTAGACCACACACAAATACACACACCTGGTAGGAGTGCTCTGAACATGTGATCAACTTGTTGCACTGGCTGCTACCTACACAACAGCATACATGCCATTCCATACAGGGAGGTACACTTTGCCATGGGTAAGCACATGAACAAAAATTACAAGCATCTTGCATAATTTGTTGTCAAAATAGTAATTTGTAAACATTGGGTACCAAATTTGTTAAAAAATACCTCCCTGAAGAGAGGTTTACACTGTTACCATTCATACTTTCCTTTAAAAATTAAAAGGGCCCACACTTGAAAGTAAGTACCAAAAGACTTATGTTTATTTCAACATTTTTCACACACTGTGTGCAGAGACCTGCTCTCCAAACTGACACCACACATTTCATAAACACTCTGTACAGCATACATGCAACTCAATGTAATACCTATTTACATAAACAGAAAGTAAAGGGGGTTGTACATTCTGGGAGCCTGACTTTCATAATGAATAACCTGAGTTGGGGGGAATAACATGGTTGCCCATCAACTGGTTCCTCTTAAGAGTGAGGGAGGGACCAGGTACCTTCTCTCAGTACTGGTTCATTGTACAATCACAGGGCTTTGAAATCCTTTGCCAAAAGCATGCTCTGTGCTGTTCTCCTGGTGTTATGAAACTGTAAGCATGTAGACACAGATTTAGAATTTGATGTCATTCATTTTTAAACCCTTTCATTCAAAGCAATTAAAAACTGTTAGCATTAGTTGACCAAAAAAAAAAATTCACAACTAAACAAAAAAACCAATGGAGGAATAGTAACTACGTTTTAAATGTATGGTAACCATCCAATACAATTTTTTACGTAACATTTACAGCTACAACAAAATGAAGCAAGAGTGTATGTTACAAAATAACAGTACAAAAAATACTGTTTACCAATTAAATGGAAAATGAACGAAAATTTCAAAAAAGATTATACAGATGCTGTACTAAAGCTACATAATGCAACATGCTATGGAAGTGAAACTTGGATGAAAAGAGAGAGAGGACGCTTCACATGGAACTTCCTATGTAACTCATAGAGTAGCTCTATATTAAACAGAATATCATATGAAAAATAAAAAGGCCCACTCTAAATGGGAAATACAATATAAAAAACAACTGGGCACATTACAACAGTACGACAGGAATGTACATGACTTTTCTTATCCACTGCCTTGCACTTCCACTGCAAATATTGTTGATGATACTGGGTAGTGTCAAAACACATATGTTACAAACAAAAGTGCACGGCAGTCAAAAAGAATAGCGCACATCGTAACTACAAGGTATGTACGGAATAAAGTACATGACAGGAACTTCATTTCTTTATAGATTTACCTTATGTCATTAGGGCAATGACATGTACAAGGCTGAAACATAATAAGTAAAAAAGGTGTAAAGACTCTTGATGGAAACCCTCCTTGATACAGAACGTATCTGTTATGAAAGTACTCGGTCTGTACCATGCAGTAAACACTCTCCGCTTCAGTTATAAAAACCAATCTGTTAATGATGTATAAGGTTAAAGGTACTGTTTCTTCTCCACAAAAAAATAAATGCAATGCAATCAGCATGCAGAATTTTAGAGTGTTAAACCTGGTGGTATGTACAGTAATCAGCAGGTTTTAAATTATGAACAAGATGATGGATCTTAATGGAGACAGGTGCATGAACAGAAAATGAGGTGGCTTCACTGACATTATCAGAGAATCAGCAATTGTTTGGCCTTCTAATACCTTCTGTATACTGAAACCAAGAACTGTCTTCATGTACATGGGCCCAGGAATGATGAAAGTATAATGAACCCAAATGCGTCCAAACGTTGTTATGCCAATGGACCACGCAGGCAGTGATGTTAAAATGGAATGCCATGGAACAACCAAACCCTGAAACAAGAGAAACATACTCCGGGACGAAAAGGACAAACAAAATAAAGTTTGAACTAAAAAAAATTTACACACATCAAAGTCTAACTGGAAGGGAAAAAAGTCAAAATGTATATAACTAATGAGAAGAACAAGGTAATGGAAAAACAATCAGAACAGGAGAGGAGATGGTAGAAAGATGGAAAGGAAAACAAATCATATAGTTAGAGAACTGTACATAACATAAATACAAAGTTCTTTGGAAATGTTTAAAATAAGTCTGCATGTTCCACTGAAGAGGCAGATAATATTCACTAAATGAGTGACTAGACAATTCCGAAACTTTTAATGTGAATCTGAGAAGTAAAAATAATGTAACTGTGACCTTTTCAGAAAACCAATTGACAAACAAATTCCAGAAACCAAATAATCTGAAGTGCAAATACATGGTCATCAGAACCATTTAAAGTTTTTTTTTTTTTAAGCTCATGGTTCCATGCATCATAATTCAATGTTAATAAAAATCCAACCAGATGCAACAGTATGCCGATATTTATTTACTGCAAAGTCACTCTACATGTTTCTTCTACTTCCCTCCAATGTGGTCACATTGGAGTGAAGTAGCTGTACTGATATTATGACTTGTACTGGAGGCTGCGGTTACAGTTTTTAGTACTCCTGATGATGGGTGCTGTGACACCCGGAACATGTAGAGTGACTTTGCAGTAAATAAATATCTGCATACCGTTGTATCTGGTTGGATTTTTATTAACATTTAAAGTATCTTGTTACTATGGCAAATTAATGCAGTTAATGAATTTACATTGCTTCATGGCCAATGAAAACTCTGTGAAGACTCACACATGACCCATCCTTACTCCAAATTATCATGGAACTATAAAAACAGAGGATACACTTCTTTAAATCCAAGTTATATATTTTGGAACAGGAAAATTTCGTGAAGTCTGCGAGTGTGAATACAGGATAAATCTTAAAATACAGTACCTTACACATTTATACATAAGCGTTTCATTTATGATAACAGGTCAACTTCGGTGAAGAGATGCAGTAACCTTCTTTTGTACGGGAGATGAACCTTTCAATACCACACATTAGAAAATTACAGACAACTTATTCTCCAAATATATCATTTTTTAATTTGGTGATCTATATGAACTCAGATGCACAGACTTAAAAGGTGAATGCACAAACAAGATGCTGTTTTTGTCCTGTAAACTCACATGCTTGCTGCGTATGACATAACCACACATACTTAATTAAATCTGTTACTGGGTGATCTAACATAAACACTGTTAAGACACATTTAATTTTGTTGCATACCATTCAAATTTGTATGTGGCTCAAATTGAATTTTAATGCCTCATGTAAAAAAGAAGGTCACACACAACTAAAAAATACACACACACACACACACACACACTTCATTTGCAGGAATTTTTGTCATGGCATATATTTACCAAAAGGTCAGGAAAAATTTCATGCAGTACACTAGTAATAATTAAATCACTGAGGTAGGTGTAACTGCAAGTTATTCACCTTTAGAGCACATGTTAATATATGCACAGCTTCCCACACTCATTTTGAAAAAGATCTTGTTCTTGATTTCATACAATTCATTTACATAATCAATGGGTTTGAAGCTTGCATTCCCTTGTCCATCTGCTCACTGAAAACAATCTGTCTAATAAACACAGCCTGCTTGGTATTAAACAATATTTACCAACCTTTTCACCTACGACTGTATTTCCAACATTTGTTTCAATGTATTGCAGTTCACTAGCAGTAATGCGAGGATGCTGAGCCGGTGTATCAAAAGCAAGCAGCCACCACATTAAACACCACAGAATACCCACAGTTCCAGTCACATAGAACACAACTCGCCATCCAAAGTGTGCAATCAAGAAACCACACAGTGGGTATGTCAGTCCAATTCCAAAACTGAAACCTGCCACACAGACACACACATATATTATAAGAGTGTAGAATAAGCCAAGGAATTTTTATTTCAGCATATATAATTATTCTTTATATGAAATATCTATCCATTCACACATTATTTTCTTTTTCCATACACGGCTAGTACAGATGGTTTGTTGTTGCAGAGTGCATATCTAATTCTAAGGTTGGTTTAGCATGAAATAACTTATGGGAAGACTACTGTGGATGACTGGAAGGCATATGTGAAAACAGCTCATGGCCTGGCCAATGTATGTTGTACATTTGCATCTGCCTGAAAAACTGAGGAAAACTCATCACTAATGCCAGAAAGGTTCATCCTGCATTTGCCTATTTTGGCACCTGCTGGATACACACGACACGTTACCATCACTTCAGCCTACTCCAATGACTTTGTATTACAACAAATCACTATTGTGTAGTCTGAGATAAAAGAAATGACAAAAAAATGAGAGGTAAATATCCATAATAAAAAATATGTAACACATCTCACCCTACAGGGAGATTTTTGAGAGCTCTCTCTCAAGAAAAAAAGAGTACAATTCTCTAATGTCAAGTACGGCTGATCAGTAACATGTAAGTTAATTTCAGTGGAAGTGCTGTGCAGAATTATAATCTACATGTTCATGAACTCTGTAACAGGACCAAGTTACTGTAAATATTTCTGGTTTATCCTCACCTTGAAAAGAAGACATGAAGCGACTTCTCTCAATGGCTGGTATCCAATGGCCAACCATTGCATACATAGCTGGCCATGTTAAACCCTGCAAATTTCACAGCAATAATGTCCCTTTGAGTGAGTCACACTTATAACACTGATACAAAATAACAGTTACAATTACAGTTTTTATTTTAAGCCTTGGGGTTTTAGACAGGTGTGGAGAAGACCAGAACTAATTGGCAATATGCATATCAAAAATTTCGTTCACTGTTAATTTCATTATGGAATGTTTGAATGTCTTAACATTCAATTCACGTTCCCATATTTTTCACTGAAACAATACATGTCAGAAAAAAAGGTAAAGAAAACCAATCAGTCAATCCATGAAAGTAATTTTAATACACTGCAGACTGTCACTCTAAGACTGCATGCACTTTCCTGACTCTTTACCAACACAGCAGTCCAATTTACTAACCACCTTCTTCACACTACTACTTACACTGTCCCATCTTTTTTACTTCCAGGAACATACTAACTTGAGAAAACAAACAGACCAAAAAAAAAAAAGTATTTTTGTATCGAAAAATATGTAACTCTTGCCATCCACTACTTCTATATGAAAAAAGCTGGAAAAATTGTCAAACACTAAATAAACCTAAAACATTAACGATCAACATGCTACCATTGCAATGACAAACCTATAAAATTTGTGGCTGAAGGCCAAAGGACCTTTATAAGAGAATTACAATGTCAGATATGCCTTCCCATAATACTAATTTTTCTCATGATTTTTCAGCCCTATTAAAGAACAAGGAAAATTTGTCATCGCTGCTTTATCACCAGTACTGTAAGGACAGTGAAGTGGTGTGACAAGACACATCAAGCTACCAGCATTTACCACGACCTACAGATACGACTACGTAACTCTTATGAGTACAGTCAGCGACACAACTCTCGTTATCAATTTTGTCCATACATGGCAAACATAACTAGTAAACATATTGTAAAACAAACAAAAAATAAATAAAATTTTACTTTATTTAATGCAACATTAAGGAACAAACAAAAACTAAATAGTAAACCGAGAAATACAGCTAGAAATATTGCAAGAAAAGTAGGTCCAATTAAGAATGCAGTGGAATTAACAGCTAAGGTTTCCATTCTTTTCATTTCAATATGGTGCAACATTTCGATGGAATGCAGTGCCCTAATATTCACAGGTCAACTGGTCCCTGAAATGGTGGGATCTGATTACCCATTTACACAGCACATCCCAGAAGAAGAAGTCTTTCGCTAAACTGCCACAAAAAACCTAAAAACCCAAATCGATAGTTATTTGGCATTCTGTATGAAGTAAAAAAAGGACAGCTTATGTGCAACCCATGTTTCTCCATCCATGACCTATTATCAGTAATTAAAACTCCTGCCTCATTTCCACAGAATTTGATATAGGGGATCTATAAGGAGGTTTTCACTGAAGTGTGTGTTTAACAAATATCAGCTCTGTAACAGTCATATTTTATGTTATGACACATATCTATGCCTGCAAATGGGTGAAATTCTGTATCATCATGCAGGAGACCACCAACACAGATCTGTGCTGTGAAGGCCTCAGATCTGAAACATTGCGAGTGTTTAATCAAATGCGAAGATGTGAAAATCTTTTATACAGGCTACTATTGGAAACATTTGTGACATAACTCACCGACGCAACACCCTGAATAGAGCGCAGAGCAATAACAGCACCATAATGCAAAGGTGCCGCTGAGGGAATAAGCAGAGAGCACATGGCTGTGATGAGCTGTGAGAAACCAAACACGGCCTTGGTGCCAAAATGCTGTGTCAGTATTCCACCAACAACTTGGGAAAGTATGTAGCACCAGTAAAATGATCCCAGGATGGTTGATTGTGTGGTAGCATCCCAATCAAACTCACCTTCTTCCTGCACAAAAGGAACAATAATTATATTCAAGAATGGAGTACATGCAACATGTTATTACAAGGCCACGAAGTGATAACATGTTGGTATACATAAGTACACAGATGTTAAAAAATTTTTATAAACAAAACCTTCACACCTACAGTATATTCCATGCATGCCTTTGGGCTATGGTGATTAGGTATAAAAGGAACTATCTCAACCTTCAGAGTTCATCTTACAAAGAACACTAGTTTACTGTTTGTAAACAAGAGGCCCTTCACCAAGCACATGTTTACTAAAATGACTAACAGTCTTTATGTGTATAACTGGATATGGGTCTAACCCCCCAGCTATAGATACCTGTAAGCTTAATTCATGTCTTCATCAGTGACTATCTATGTTACCTTAGGTAACATTTGCTTGGTAATATTATCAGTCCCCTTCCCTCCTTCTTTAGGAACTAACATCTTTGTCAGATGTCTTGCTTAACTGAATTCTGGAAGTAGTGTATTGGTATTATTTCAAAATTAAATTAAAAAGAGGCTGGACAAAGACAGAACAATGCCAAAGAAGGGGAAAAACTAAGCAAATTAATATCATACTAACAAGTATGTTAACTGACGTAAAACAGATACTCGATGATGATGTCCAACAAAAAAATGTCTATGACTGGTGAATGGGTGTAAGGTGTACGGAGTCTGTAGGTAATTCTAACAAACTTGTATTATTCCATGTCACACAGTATGTACAGAGTAATGGCTGTGGTAGCCTGAGTTGCCTGTTCTAGTCTTGTTACAAACTTAATGACCTATTTACAACACTTCAAAACCACTTTCAAATACAAATGCACATGCCATGTCCTCCCAGTAATGCAACCTTTCGTAATGTAATGATCTTTACCTTATAAACAATTATTGAGTACAGACACAAATAACACACCTATTATCATTACCAGACCTTTGAAAATATGACACCTGTAAATGATGCTTATATGTAGGTACCACCTTACATTAGTACTGACACAAAACCCCTTATAATTTCAAAAATCCACCGCCACCATTACTATCATCTCCACCACCATCACTGAATATGCATACCATCAACAATACTAATCCACTTTCTGCAAAACCAAGACTCCAATGCTGATTGAAATAGCACACCTGCCTGGCAATCCTATCCATTACACTAACAATGACTTCTATACAAAGACAGAATGGCAACTCCTTGAAGGAAGCTAAAGTCTTAGTTGGCTTAGATGACCATAGTATGTATGAATGTCCTCCTTTTAGCAAAGGAAAACATTTATTAAACACAGTAATGTCAACTAATTCATTAATTAGCTTCTGCCTGTCAGTTAATGGATGACACAACCTCTGCTGTTCAGGGGAACTGTAAACCAAAAGTTTGTAATTATTTTCATTCAGGTGGGGGAAGAGCCCTGGGAGACTGAAACTCAAACCCTTGCAACATTACAGTCATGTCACCTTCTTTAAATTATACAAAATACACTAACAATAACTGCCAATTGCCATTGTCACATGCCAATACAATATCATACAACCTTCGTTATATTATCTGTATCAAGTTCATCTGTCATATTAGCAGGGTCATAGCAGTACATGGGTGTACTGCTACCATTGGTTGCATAAGGTGTAGGGGGCGGTAGTCGTGCCATGGCTATCATTGCAATGTTGATGTCAGTACGCATCATAAAGCTGACAAGGAATCCCGAGAAGGAGAGAAAGTAGAGCACAACTCTTGCAGGCACCATGTCTGAAACACAGGATGCCCTCACATTTATTATGTTCCAGCATTACAACTAGATTGATATTCTGAAAAGGGAATAAACATGTCAGCCTTCCACATATGACAGTATGTTACATTTGAAAGGTAACTGTTATTAACATTACCCTTACAATGTTGTGGAACAGAACAGTTCTGTCAAAATATGTAACATATATATAAAAAAAGTAATGTCTTACACACAGAGTGTCACAGAAAAAAAGAAAATTATATTGATGGATGGATGAATAAAATATTACAATGAGGTCCTGACAATAACAGGGATGTGCATGACATTGCAGTTTCTGGAAATGTTCTGCCATGAAGACTGATAAACAGCTCTTGATGCTTCAAAGGAGCACAGTGCCTCCATCAAAAGACCTTAATCTTCACCAACAACACTGTGAGAATCGTAAATCAGACACTGACATGAAATACTCTTGTTCTTCCTGAACTGTAGCAAGCTATGAAGATAATGTAATACACGATATCTGCATGGCCAGTGAATGGTAAGGAAGGCATAGCTTGTTTCTACAGAGCTAGGAGACTGAATTTCATGCTTCCCCCCCCCCTTTCACAAAATGTGCCACATTACCTGAATAACTGCTGAATATAAAATGAATGTAAAACTGCATTAGAAAAAGCATGTAAAGAAGTCACACATTGGAATGATGACAAAACTTACAGCACTATGACAATTAATGCCTGTGTTATTAAACAGAATGTTGCATAGAACATGTGCCAAACCTTCAGGGCATTAATGTATGAGTCACCCTGACATGTTACACATCACCATACATCCAATTATCAACCACTACGAGCATTTTAATGTATGTACATCACTGTAACTGAAAATTTTACACTACACGTTTAATCACACTCTGCAACATGGGGAGGAACTTACGTGACAAAAAATTGCACAATATATACACATTACAAATTTTTTGCCTTTCACATTAATTTCATCACCTTACCCTTATGTGATCAAATGATCTGTATTGTATTCTGCAATAGTGCTCGTTTGCAAATTTTTGTTAGTAGTTCATGTCCTTTGTGCTGCCCCCACAAGAAATATTCAAGGGGAAGAAGTCCTGGTGGGCCAAAATGACCGAACATGCAATTAGGATAATTGCGTTTACAGCATTCTGTCACTTGTCAGCCAACATGCTGCAGTCACATTGTCAATTGACCTTGTAGTGCCATGTGTACAAATACCATGCAGGAGTAGAGGGGGGTACAATGAAGTGATGATTACCAGTGATGGAAGAAAGAATGAAGCTGTTTCATAAGGGGTACCATACAGTATCTTCACAAATCAAAATGCCCAGAGTGATGTAAAGACTGATGATCTTACATATGGTGATATGGTACTTTTTACTCAAAATGACTCACATACGTGTATAACATCTTGAAGTTTGGCACACATCGTGAACAACACTGTGTGCAAATTTTCAACATTTCAACAATCATAATAAAATTAAATAATTAAATATATTCATAATTGTAAGATTGCTTACTGTCAGGTAAACTGTCCTATCAAGTCAAAAGTAAGGAAGATTTTCTAGGAAATTTTGCTAGTTCAAACAAAGGAAAGTGAGATGAACAGATAATCCTGTAAAACGTGATCAAGTAAAATTTTAACATAACTCTTGTAGTCAAAATAACGTAAAGGATCTTATTTTCTGAAGATCCTTTATTCATAAATTTTGCCCATACAATTCCCACTGTGTCATGTAACATGTACAGTTAATACAAACTTTGCCTAAGTTATTTGTCTAACAACTGTCATTGTGCTACAAACAGTTGTGTCATCCTACTAAGTACCATAATAGTGAGTAATGCACTGTTTAATCAGCTTAATACGTACAAAACTTTACAGAAGAGGAAAAATGTACTTCCTTCAATCATCTCTGTGCAAAAAGCACATTCTGCGTGAAAAAATTGAGACAGGACTAAACATTAAGAGTTTTTTATATCACACAGAACTACATCATAACCTAGATGGCCATAATTCGAAGGCCTCCCTCACTTTGGTCAATATTTGCATACGGGGCAAGATTAGTGGAAAATTAAATTACAACCTATCAATACAGATCAACATACACCAGGAAGTTATTTACAATTCACAGAAGGAATTTCAAGAATGGGCCCTAAATACAAGTATAAAGAGATTATGCTTGTAATACCTGCAATTTATGCTTAGAAAGAAGATAATTTTGAGTTCAATCTGTATTTATGGTACAAATAAATGCAAAGCCTAACAAATTAATGACATGCACTTCAAAAATTCTTAGCCTGAATTCCAGAGATTAGCACTGCACAGAGCATGTCTGGTGAAGACTCGCATTCGGAAAGCGCCAGTTGCAAGGCACAAAGACACTACACTTCAATCTTTCCTTGCAGATGCCACGATAGTGCAACTTGAAATAGGCCGTGACTATTTCCTCTCCAATCCCTTCCAGATCCCTATAAATAATCATCCTCTCATCTCGTTCCACGTTTGCTAACTCCTGCAGTTCATGTTTACAAACCTGAAACTTCTGCACTGAATATTCTTCTACACAAGCAACCATCCCAGCCAGGAGTTGGGATAGCTCATTCACTATAGAAACTAGCCTATGGGATGAATGACAAGCGACCTGATTGGGTTTCAATTCTTTACAGTGGCAGACAAATTTTTTTTCCACTGCATCCAAACCAGCCCTGGAAACCACCCAGACTCCTGCCTAATTGGCTCGGGGGGG
>Ga0209755_10007795_pt1 | contig 11548 bp, 5 predicted proteins | sample TergutCo191P1_FD_187301 | JGI IMG/M metagenome (GOLD analysis project Ga0209755, IMG submission 187301) | Cornitermes sp. P1 segment gut microbial communities from Petit-Saut dam, French Guiana - Co191P1 (SPAdes) (version 2) | ecosystem: Host-associated > Arthropoda: Insects > Digestive system >...
ATCCATGGAAAAATAAGTACAATGTGTATCTTTATGAATATCGGTGAAACTGATTTCAGTTTATTGGCCATCACTGTGCAATAAGGTTACTACATAAGAAGGAATCTATGTTCATGGGTACTGAAAGATGGGTAGAGGGGTAGCCTTCAAATAGGTATATATGCTTTGTGTACACCATTACATGTACAATACAAGTTACAGATTTATGGACTTTCCCTCCTAGGTACAGACAAGCAACCACAGATGGGGTCGTGTTGGCCATCTCCCAGGTTCAATCCTGGTTAACACAGGCGAACTACTGGCATGTTGGACAAATAACAAATACCCTGCTCTGGTAAGGCTCACAATAATTATGAGATTCTCAAAGTAGCAGCCATTTCTAAAGTAAAAAACATGGTACAACAAAAATGTTCTTGTGAATGCCATAAGGCATCTGGGGAAGTGGAGGTACAGCTCCACACATTCTTAACCCTGGCACTAGATGGAGGTCCGTGATTATCTTCACACCCCTACTGCTAGTAGAACAGTGTAAACATTAATATAAGGAATATGAGATCTGAAGTTATGGAAGAACCTCAATCTTAGTTTACCAGTGTGAGTGGTGCTGATGATTCACATTTCATGAGACCCTGAAGACAAACGCAGCAAGCTCCTCCACATTGCTGATAACTACTAACCAAGTGACATGACACCACATCCAAGAAAACATAAATCTTCAAAAGTATGGAACTTATGTGCAGCATTCACATGGGCCAATTATGGCCAGTTTTGTACAACCCTAGTGAGGTTATTTCCTGCCACCACCAACCTCAGTAACTATGATCCTGCAGACTGCACCCAAATTTAATGTTGGCACCCAAGGGTTAATGGATAGACAATTACTCTTGCCTGTTGCTTTGTACAGTTGTATGGTTTCTGACATTATGGGACAAACAGGGGTCAACAGTGTTGAAGCACAAGGAGATGACAAAGATATGCAGACGAAAAAGGGAGGAGGTGCCAGAAGGTTGCAGAAAACTTCAGAATGAGAACTTTCATGGGTTGTACTGCTCCCTAAATAGTAGGAAGGCAATCACACCAAGGAAGATAAGAAGGGTAGGGAATGCAGTACACATGACAGAGAAGAAAATACTTATAAGGTTCTGGTTGGAAAATCTGAAGGAAAGAGACCAGGAAGACCTACGTGTAGAAGGGAGGATATTAAAATGATTCTAAAAAAATTAATATGTAAATAGACTAGATTCATGTGACTCAGGAAAGGGACAAGTGACGGCTTCTTCTAACATGGTAATAAACCTCCTTTCCATTAAATGAAGGAAATTTCTTGGCTAGCCAAGGACCTGCCTGCTTTTCCAGAAGGACTCTACTCCATCCAGTCAGTTATGTCACAGTATTAAGAATGTTGTTTCTTTTACAGCGTCACCGTGTCGTGGTCCCTGAACAGCCACACGTCCGTTCCAAAGGACGGCACACTATAGCATTTTTTGTGCACCCAGACAACGACACGCCCATCACTCCAATACAGTGCCCAGGGACACCAACAGAGACACCTGAAGCTAAGCCCTGCATTGTTAAGAGTTCAAAGTCCCACCACTCAAAACACAATACAATCTACACAGCCTACCAACACCTCCAGATGCGGTTTCGGGAAACATATGCGTCTTAATAAAGGGCAAGCTCTGTATTTATGGAATCATGAAGCTCAACGCAGTTTTTTTTTGGGACTGTACTTTCCTTAACCTGTAAGATTATTTAATCTGTATTTCTATGCACTCTAAAAATAAAACTTTACATGAAACGTAATGAAGAACTTCATAATTCATAATCTGAATGTTGTCAGGATGACTAAATAATGCATGATTTAGGAAACATGAAATAGATACAAAAGAACATTGCTGGAAATCCTTAATGGAAGTTACAAATTGGGATAACTGGACACAGATCAAACAAATGTGGTCTTAAAGAAGAAGGTTTTGAAGACATAAAGTGGATGGAACTACCCCAAAAATGGTCTAATGTACCCCTTCTTTGTCAGTAGGTTACCTCTTCTTTCTTCCTTCCCTTCTCATCTATACTCATAAAATGTTTCCTGTGAATGAATGTCTGTTGACAGTGCAATAAGTGAAGTTCAATAATAAAATAACTTCCCCTCCCCCATAACTTACTGCCATATTACATGCTACGAGAATGTCTACCAGAAGAAGCCATGCTGTGATTTCAGACGTACAATCAGTAATACACTTTGGCTTCAGCTTTCAGGGTCCTGCACCATTGCCTGGTCCATTTGCAGTTTCTGCCATGTCCACAGTTCATACCATATTTACCAATATTTTTTTGTAGAATCTAAGATCAAGTACATCTTATGCTGAAGAGTTACTTCCCACAGTTCTAGAATTTAGCTTCTTCAAACAATTCCTTCAGAAGACCACAGCAGGCATTTCCATATACACCAATGTTTTTAATCCAAGAGGACTTCTGTATGTTTCACACTGTTGGTGTAACTGTCCAATCAAACATGGCAAGTAAATTTAACAGGGTACCACAGTTCATCACTACATCGGTGGAGACATGTCTTCTCACAGTGCTAGTATGGGTATAAACACTCAAATGTAACATGCCATAACTGGCAGCTTGTGTACTGAAATGAAGATAACCATGTTACAGTAAGAATGTGAAGAAATCTGCCAAGAAAAATGTGGTTTTGGGGCTAGTGACTGGTGGCATGAACATGAACTTGTGTACACAAGCTAAGGACACACTTTTGAATAACTTTTATGTTCCCATATGAGTAATGAGCAGACAGCTAAGGTTAATTATAATTAAACCCTCAACCGTTCCTATTATGACAGCACTACTCCCTCCCACTATCCAAATTCCCCTGGCCCTTTCAACCTTTCAATTCCACACAATGGACAAATCAGAGCACAACATATGTAAATACATACTGTCCAACCAACCACTCACTGCTCAATGCACACGGAAACTATCCATACAATACCAATTCTTCTTCTAGAGTGTGATAGCTGTCAGAGTTCTTCCTCTGAAGGAAATATTACACAGAAAACAGAATGGTTTCTTCCTGGCCTTGCATATCATTTAAACCAGTTATGGGGTTAAGCAGCTTCTGTGACAAACAACAAATAAATCTATGACCTCAAGAAATGAACAGAGGTCTGTGGTACCAAACTGGATCAACTGCATACAGTTATAAGTGATTAATGTCTACAAACAAATTAAGCAGGTGGTGAATGGGAGGTGAGATATTAGAAACTGGATAATAATATATATGGCATGGAGAAGAGGGACAAAGGAAAGACAACACACAGATTTTTTGACTGGAAGAGAAGTTACTCTGCAACCCTGGATGTGGTACATATGTGTTTGAGGGCTGTAATAAAAGTATAGATAATGAGCACAGATATGGAATATGCAGCAAGGTTGGGAAGAAACAGAGGCGGATAACCAACTTTTGTTACTTTTACACAACTTTCAAAGAAACTGGAAGTGCCAGTACTAAGATTAGATCTGCCTGTTGTCACTTTTCCATGTGCCTCCTGTGATTGTATACTACAGCCCTCATGAAGTCCCTTTTATCCTTTCTCTTCTTTCTCATGAGATAGGATAGAGTTGGCATACTGACTGGGCTAAAGGCTGAACAATCCAGGGTTTAAATCCTAGGAGGGACAGAAGAGTCAGTTCTTCTACAAAACTTTCAGACCAGCCTTTGGGAACATTTCTTCTTATATGACTTCATGGCGAGTATATGGACAAATTTAACTTTTCTCTCTTGTTTCTCAGTGTCTCACATTTCCCATTCACCATTCCTATTGATACAAACTCGCTTGTCCCCTCTTGGATATGTGTAACTAATTACTCTCCTGAAACCTCCAATGCAGGTGCATCCTCAGCTTACTTAATCAGAACTTGACGATGGAAGTAGCATGTTTCTCTGAAATGTAATCCATCTACATGACCATGCTATGTCACAACCTAGAAGGCTGCAATCTGCAATTTTTCTGAGCTTAAAAATGTCTAACTTGACCAGACCCTTATCAACATATGGTGTGGATCTGACTGCCATTTTATTTCTTCTAAATACTGCTACAGCACACCTATAACAAAATGTTACATACAGCTTTTATTTATGAAGCTTAACTATGTCCACAAGCTACACAGGGTGATGATATTGTGTGCAGTTTGGTTATACCTACATTCAAAATCAAAGTATGTACTACACTTTAAACATGTTACCTTATGTGAACACAAACCTACATGTTGTGTATTATAATACCACTTTCCATAAATCTACAGTATACTGCATGTGAATGTTTTGCTTAATGTACAAAAAAATGGGATTTTGGTACAATTCAAGCCTACTAGACCCCTCTTCCTAAACATAAGTCCAGTATTTTAGCCCAAGATTAACAGGTTCCCACGTAAATTTTAAAATATTTACTTCTTTCGCTCCATTCCATTTATACAGTCCCCCATAACTGAACAAAATATCTTTGATTTTTCTATTTATGTGGCCATATATTCTTTCACAGTGTAAGAATAAACATTCGATTGTGACTTACTGCTAACAGCTGTCGGCCTCTCACACTGACAAGGTATTTAACTTTATCCCTCTTCATGTCAACAGAAGGAAGATGAATGTTAAGAACAGTGATTAGATAAGGATTTTCAAGGTGACTGTCAATGATCTATTTTGATGCAATAACCTGGCATTTACCTGAAGACAATAAAAAAAAAAACATAAGAAACCTTGGGCCAAGCTAGAGTATGCAATGAAAATAAATTAATGTTACTACTACATTCACCTGCTTTGCGGTCAGCCAGTAAAGATTGCCTATGCCTGACAGACTTTGGCCAAAGGTTTAATTTTTTGACTGTGACATACACAATAAATCTCTGTTTGAAAAAAAAAGAAAAAAAAAACCCTGCGTTAATTAAAAGCACATGTTGATATAATTGGGACATTTGGCACAAATATGACAAATGGTATACAGGCGATTGTGAGAATTCATGGTACTGAAAAGTGCGTGTGCACACATGTGTATGTGTGCAGTTATCTGGCTTTGAGGAGGGGCAACAGCATGAGTTAACTTCTGCAAGTGAAAATGTGCCTGAAGAGTATCTGGTAGGTGGCTTTACTTTACTGACATGGATTACATAGCCTTGGAAGATGAGACAAATTACATGGATATGTGTGGATCTGGTTAGTTTTACATCTGTAAGGATTAAAAACACAAATGTAACATGATAAAGGAGGCACTTAGCCAGTTCTAAAGCCCAAGAGATAACAGAACTCTCAAATACCAATTATGTGGCTTAGCCTTAACTGATCTTCGTATCACATCCAGTTCCTTCCATGAACTGTTTGTGGGTGCTGATATGATTGAAACAGACAGACAATAAATGCAGTGAAGTATAAACATTAAAATTCCTGGACAATAATGCTAAATAATAGCAACGTCCTAATCTCCCACTTCTTTGCTGCAACAGGGCATGATTTTATCTTAAAAATCTGCCCTTTCCTGATGCCTTCAGCTTGTGTTGGTAGACGGTCTGTGTATTTGCTGCAACACCAAAACAAAGCATAACTACTTACATAGAAATTTTATGACACAGATTAGAAAGGACATGCTCCAAGAGGTGTAGCAAATTCAAACCTTGAATGCTTCCCTGGTTTTTATGATGTCAGTGGAAAAATATTCACCTTGCTGTTTATTCAGCATGTCAGGATTTAAGAGGTTTCACCTACTGATAAGGGTTAATTCAATATCACACAAACTACAGTTTCGCATTAAATGAATTCAGTTGCATTCTCTGCGTGAAAGGAACGTTAAGACAGGAGAGTACACATAATGGTGTAGGGACTGTGAGAGGTCTGATCAACAGTTATTATGTTGTTGCTTTGCAGCACTTGTTTTGTCCCTGTCTACTATTTACTTTTTATCAAAATTCATTTTTTAATTAAACTCAACAACGAAGTTTTCATTCACACTTTTTTGTCACGTAACACAGTACCAACAACATTGTTAGGAACTCTAATCACATATTTACGACCCGTTCCAACACAATGGCCTTTGTCAATGGTTCGTTAGTCCTCACAGTGACTCTGTGTTTTTGAATCTGTGGGGGGAACATGTTCACAAAACACTTCCATTGACTTTGGTGAAACACCAGACACTGAAGTCACATGTTCTGCTTGTTAGAAACAAATACTGGGTAGGTTCATACTTGGTGAATTTCACAGAAAAAATTATATTCCAGCAAGCCAAGTGAAAGCAGTCATGGTGCTAAAGGCACTCACAGTGTACATGAACAATCCTCTGGAAACCTCATACAGTGTATGCAGCACACTGAAAAAGTTTCAACCCCCCCCCTTAAAAAAGAGACATCTCTTCACACAAATTTAGAGTTCTGTTTGAGAGTAACCTATCCAAACCCACCTGGTCCTCTTCTGATACGGGTGCCAAATAACATATTCTGTCTGAACTCAGCAGCATACTCTGCCATTGACTTTGGTGCCCTCATGAACTTGTCAAGTGGCATCACACCAAATTCTGTTGCACCACAAGTACTGAGTGGGATATAGTCAATATCACGCCGCTTCTTGTGCTCTGAAAAAATAAAACAAATAAATAAAAAAATAAAAAAAATAATAACAGAAAGGTTGTGACTACGTGTAGTTGAACACAGTTAAATATATGGGTAAAAAGTTCTGCCACACTGAAAAATTTAAATACAGGCAGATACACACAGATGATTACTCACTCAACTGCTGCCACCAAAGCAGGTAACAACAGCTACCCAAGCACTGCGTAAATGTTTAATGTCCAAAACGTGTATTTTATGTAGGGGGTGAGGAAGGGTCCAAAAGCATCTGCATTCACTGGACTTTATTTTTCCAATAAGAAGTATGAGGAACATGGTTTTGCCCAACATGTCATAATTACTCCCCTGACCCCCCTGTTTGACAAATTTCACTGTACAGCACTTCACTGCACAATCCACACCAGATGTCTATAACAAGTGCACCTACATCATTATTTTTTTTTTTATTCTCTTGATTTTACAAAGAAATGGGTTTACTACCTTTTAAAATTACACTCTTCAAACAGGTACAGAAATTCAAACATTTGAACAACACATATCAGGAGTGTATTCAGTGATGGAACAGAGAAATATATGACTCAAAAAAAGTCTGGGGGGTGGGGGTTCATCCATGGTCTCTGACAGTGACCACAGCATTACCTAACCTTCTATCCCTTCATATTTTTTACAGCTACATTTCATTCTATTGTGCCTATATACCTTGTCTTTTGTCTTCAGCATGTTTCTTATGTGACCTCTTGCCTTCAGATGTTGCGGCACTGTCAGTTTTCTGAAGTTTCATTGGAACCTGGTCTGGCAAGTTTTGCAAAACATCATCAGGAAGTTTCCTCAGATTTCCACAATGCTGAAGATGACAATAAAGACATTATGTAGCACAACTAAATGGCCCATACCTAATGCATTTTCATTCTACTACACAGTCCAAGAGATAAGCCATGTTCTAGCTGCAAAATGCTAAAATATGGACACAAATCTTGTAAATAAACCAACTTGGTGCACAATTCTCTTTTTATTCCTTAGTATATTTATATTTGTCAATCTCTACATGTTTCAGGCTGCTATGGGCCCATCATCAGGAGATACACCTGAGATACACAAAATAACAAGTACCAAGTGTCGCATAAACACAGGTGTATCTCCTGATGATGGGCCCATAGCAGCCCAAAACACATAGAGATTGACAAATACAAATATACTAATGGGGTGGGGGATGGGGAATTGTGTACCAAGTTGGTTTATTTACAATATTATACAGAGATACATGGTCAACAAAACATAAAATTCATGGACACAAATCTTTTGCTCACTTATAGAGCTCACAAGTTCCTAGACTTTGTCTCAACCATGTTAGGGCAGATCATACTAGGATTAAGCAGCCTAATGGAACAAGCCATAAAATGACACCAGTGCTTACCATGTACCTACTAGTGTCTCACCACTGTTGTCCTCATGTCATTACAGCCACATCTAGAGCAACTGAAGCTTCAGGGTATGTGCAACATGGCCACATGTGAAACCTAGGCAACAAGGTCCATGCTATGCTCTACTCTCTAACAAAAAGCTATGTTACTCATCCCACATTGCCTACTTCAATGCATTATTCCCAAATGAGAGAAAGAGAAAAAAGTTGGCTGTTCACATTTGCTGTATTTCGTGCCTCATAAGACACATTTTTTTCCCTGAAAAAAATCTCCAGAATTCACCATGTGTCTTAACACCATACAATAAGTTGTTACACAAGAATGCTATTAAATCCATAAAAACACCCTTTTTAATTATAAGGCGCATCATATCACTTGTACTGTCTTGTAAGGTGGAAAATATGGTATACTGTACTGTGTCCACTGTTTTTCTAAGTTCTGCACACTGCTGTTTCATGCTGTGTTAATTTGTGGAATGTTACTTTCAGCAGTGTGTATCTGGCAACAAAGAGGAACTAGCCAATGCTTCCAGCACTGTGGCTGCAGCTGCAAAGTATGCACTTTTGGCAGGAGAGATGGTGGCGCTCTTTAACCACAATATGTGGATGGCACACCACAATTAATTTAAACCAAATATGTAATCATACATTGCCCTGTCATTTTTATTAATTTACTGGCTATAAACATATAAATTCATTAAACTGACACATATGCTTGACCTGGCTTTGTTTTTTGTTTCTTCTTCAGTGGTTTACTTAGTAATGCTGTCAGTATCTAGGAAGTAAAAAATCAAAGGTAGAAGGGTGAATATGGATATGCAAAATCAGTGTTATAAAACCTGACGAGCTGTATCAGAAGTACACGCTGTAAAACTTCAGCCTCAACACTTAGCAACAACATAACCTGAAGTGAGTTACGAGCAAGGTCAAGTACGCAGAATTACTTCAAAACAAGAGTTATTTCACACAAGCAACTACATCAATAAAACACTCCTTGTTCTACAGTTAGAAATCCATAATTCTGGCAGTCAACACTACGAGTACTTGGCAGCCAGACAGCCAGATGAGGAGCCCAGGATTCAGGTATACTAGAATAAGAACACAACTACCGTCTAGAAGAAGGCAAACAACTGTTAGATGAGGCCTTATTAAAAAGCAAGTACAAATTCCAAATAGTGTCATGATCACATGATTCTAGGTGTGCTGTGTATTAGTGGCACAATAATATATATTATAAATAATAAAATATAATAATATGTTACATAGGAACATGCTACATTCACAACAAATTACAGCATACTTTTGACTACCCATGTGTGGATTATCTGTGTACAATTGTAAATTGCTACTAACTAATGACAAAGGCGGGAAATGTGTAACTTAGCATCGAGTTTGATTACAATAATGATATTATACCAGCAACCTCTCAGAACTACATATATGACATCGTATCACTAACAAACTCTTCTCTCTTAACTGCTGATACTATTCTCAGGTGAAAGTACACATAATTCCTCTATTAATATTTCATCAGTGAGTATTACAGCTGAAACACTCAATCTCATGGATTAATAAATTTAACTTCTATATAAGGAATTCATTATACACATGATGTATGAAACAGTGCTGACAAATATGTATATCAGTGTAACTGACAGTACTGTAAACTAACTCACCTGCGAAGGGTCTTTCTGCTCATTCTTCCTTTTCTTGGCCTTCATTCCCTTTGGTTCTCCTTCGTCACCTGAATGGAACCGTTTCCCTTTAGACTGAGATAAGTCATCTGGATTTTCCTTCTTCCATTTTACATTTGCCTTTCTATTACCTAGAAAAGTATAAACCTATACTGTAACATCCTTGCATTTCCCAATTTTCTTCCATTCTCTGTGTCTTGTGGTTGCTAGGAGACCACACGCAATTTAATGAACAAAGAAAGTATGCAGCATCATCAAATAAATGCCACATTTTATCTTTTCTCTGTGAAAACTGTATTTATTCCCCCTTCAAAGTAGATTCCTTATGGCTTGATACAGTAGGTTCAGTCTTTATGTTGTTGGATACACTTGCAGATGCCTCATACTTTGATCTTGAGAAGTACCTACAGCCTCTAATTGTTCCTGAACTGTCATGATGTCAGCCTGTCTCCTCTCCTTCAGTGTGATACATTCGTAAGAAATTGTGGATTTCTCTGAAGTTTTTATTGATGGTTCCAACAAAATTTTACCTGTGCTTGTTAACCAACAGATAAGAGACAAATTTTAAAAAAATCCAGCATGTGTTAAGATCTTGCAGAAAATGCTTCGGTGTTATCTCACCGAGGTAAGGTAAAGCAGTGCCGTTACAGGCCTGGAGAGGCCCAGAGGGTTCCAGGAAATTAAGGTTCCCAGATTTCATGACGACACAGGATGGTGGTAAGGTCAGCCTTACGCACTGGCCATCTTTACCTCCAGGAAATGTTCCTGGTACTCATTTCTGTTTGAGGCTGAGTCGACCCCAGGGCCATAGTGCGATCAGAAGGATTTTACGTCAATGAAAAATCCACTGACACCAGCTGGGATCGAACCAGCGACCTTCCGATTTGTAGCACAGCATCTTAACCACTGTGCTACCGCAGTCCCCCCATCTCACCGAGATACCCCTCAATAACAAGTCACTGACAGTGACATATATGTTTTCATGAACAAGTGCTTTAATTCGTGCCACACGTTCATCTGTTTTGCTTGTTGAAAGATGTCCTGAAAACTCAACATCATTAAACTTTGAACTTGGACGAAACCTATATACAATGAGGTCTGCGCATTCTTCGCCCCTGGACAACAAGTGATCACATCTCACACATTTCAGTAGCAGTTTTGTCTAGTTTGAAACAGAACTTGATGCACATATACTGTTCTTTGAAACTTGCCATTTTCTGACAAAACACAAATCAAAGGTGAAACAACAAACAGTCTCACTTCACAAAGGCTTACTGATGAGTGGTGCAAGCTGAAACCATGAAATGAACAGCAAATGACTCAACAGATTCTACTGTACTAGCACCTAACATTATGAGTTCTAGCAGTAGTGTCACACTACAACCAATTCAGAAATTAATACAACACATGTTCAATGCTGTTTTTTCACTGGGCAACCATATGATTTATTGGATACAGCAATCTGTTTGAAAGCCTTATACAGGGTTATTCAAAATGATTGTCGGGGTTTTAACAACTTGTCATACACAATACACTTGAGATAGGAGTATATGTATTTTTTTATTTCTTTCTATGGGGTTATGTCAAGAATCAGGTTTATGTTTCTCCTCTTCCCGCACGTCTCCTGGAACTGAAGGTACGAATCAGAACCGCCACTGAAACCATCGCCGCTGACATGCCACAAACAGTTTGCAACAAACTTGATTATCGTGTTGATGTTTGTATAATCACAAAGAGTGCACATTTAGAGCACCTATAAGGTATGTAACAAAAACTTGGAGTGTTGTTCTATTAAATATAAAAATACATATAC
>Ga0209755_10007796_pt1 | contig 11548 bp, 8 predicted proteins | sample TergutCo191P1_FD_187301 | JGI IMG/M metagenome (GOLD analysis project Ga0209755, IMG submission 187301) | Cornitermes sp. P1 segment gut microbial communities from Petit-Saut dam, French Guiana - Co191P1 (SPAdes) (version 2) | ecosystem: Host-associated > Arthropoda: Insects > Digestive system >...
CGATATCATGGCACTACAGACTAGATTAGTTAGCTATATATTTGACTTTTTAAATAAAAATTACGCTTACGAGTTAAAAGAATTAAAGGCAGAGCTACCTAAAATTAAGCAAATTCCTAAAATTAAATTTAGCGATGTTAAAGAGCTTATTAAAAACGAATATAACCGCCCCTATAGGGATAAAGACGACCTAGAGCCAGAAGAAGAAAAGCTTATCGGTAAATATTTTAACGAAAAACACAACTCACCTTTTGTGTTTATAACTCACTACCCCGCCGTAAAAAGGCCGTTTTATACCATGAATTGCCCAGAAAATAACGCCGAAACTCTAAGCTTTGACTTATTACTAAACGGTGCAGAAATTACAACGGGCGGTCAACGCATACACGACTATAACGCACAAGTAAATAAAATGCAAGGCTTAGGCCTAAACCCCGAACACTTTAGCGACTATCTACAAATGCACAAATTCGGCCTACCCCCTCACGGCGGTCTAGGCATGGGTCTAGAACGCTTTGTAATGAAAATCCTAAAACTAGACAACATTAAATACGCCACAGCTTTTCCAAGAGACAGAGATAGGATAAGCCCGTAGTTTTTTTAATGCATAATTCATAATTAAGGACTAATTTAATGGATAATGGAGAATTGAAAATGTCGGATAAATTTTTTATGATTTATCCGACATTTTTAAGTTTTAAGTTTTCATTTTTAATTAAAATTAACTACTCTTGCAAAATCTTCTGCTTTTAGGCTTGCTCCGCCAATAAGGCCGCCGTCTATGTCTGGTTGAGCCATAAGCTCGTCTACATTTTTGCCGTTCATAGAACCGCCGTATTGTATACGAATAGTCTGAGCTACTGTGTCACCATATAAATCAGCTAGTGTTTTTCTTACAAATAAAATTGTGTCTTGTGCTTGCTCTTTAGAGGCCGTAACACCCGTACCAATTGCCCAAACAGGCTCGTAAGCTACTACCACAGATTTTAAATCGCTAGCTACAATGCCGCTAAATGCGCCGTCTGTTTGAGTTTTTAAAACCTTCTCCATCGCACCGCTTTCTCTTTCTTGCAATGTTTCGCCAATGCAAACAATTGCGATAAGGCCATTTTTAATGGCTTGCTTTGTGCGTTTGTTTACAGTTTCGTCAGTTTCGCCAAACATTGTGCGGCGTTCGCTGTGGCCAATAATAGCATACTTAACGCCTAATTCATTAAGCATTTCTGCACTAATTTCGCCCGTAAACGCACCATTATCTGCCCACGCAACATTTTGGCTACCAACGGCAATATTAGAGCCTTTAGTCGCTTTAACAGCAGTAGCTAATGCCGTATAAGGCACGCACACAACAACTTCTGCTTTTGCATTTTTAACTAGTGGCTTTAACTCTTTAATTAGTTTTTCTGCGCCAGCGTTTGTGTTATTCATCTTCCAGTTACCTGCAATGATTGGATTTCTTTTAGACATGATTTTTTATTCTCCTAGGTAATAAAATGGATTTTAATTTTTATGCCTTTAGTATAGCATGTTAAAAATATGAGTGCAATAATTTTATTAGGCTTATTAAACTTAAGTAACCATGAATTTATCATATTGTCTGAAATTGTTTTAATTCTCTAAGCCTAGCAGATAATCGGCAGTAACATTAAAAAACTTTGCTAGCTTAACAAGCATTTCAAAGTCAGGTTGTCGCAAACTTTGCTCGTAGTACGAATACGCTCGTCTAGTTATACCTAAATGCGTAGCAACTTGTACAGCGCTTAAATCTTTTTCCGTTCTAAGTTCTCTTAATCTTTCAGAAAATATTGTCATTAGTCGATGAGCTTGTTGTATGCCTTTTTTGCTACGCAAACTTTTTGTTGGTGATGGTTTTTTAAGCGTCAGTCCCCGCCGCCTGTCTTACATACTCATACACCACTATGCCTGTGGCGACAGATGCGTTTAGGGAGTTTACTTTGCCTTGCATGGGGATTGAAACGGTCGCATCACACTTAGAAAGTGTTAGTTTTTTAATTCCGTTGCCTTCTCCGCCTATTACGAAAGCTACTGCTCCGTCTAGTTTGGTTTTGTATAGGTTGTCGCCGTTCATGTCGGCGGCATAAACCCAAATGCCTTGCTCTTTTAAAAAGTCTATCGCATCGTTAATGTTTGTAACCTTTGCAATACGCATATGAGCACTTGCACCGCTACTAACCTTTATAACCGTTTCGTTTACGCTGACTGCACGATGGCGTGGAATTACAATGCCGTGCACGCCAGCACACTCTGCAACTCTTATAATACTGCCTAGATTATGCGGGTCTTCTACGCCGTCTAATAAAATTAAAAACGGTGGCTGATTTTTACTTTTAGCGTACTCTAAAATGTCTTCTAGCGTGTCGTATTTAAAATCGGTGACCTCTGCTATAAAGCCTTGGTGGCGACCGTTGTCGGTTTCTCTATCTAGTGCTATTTTGTCTCTAAAAAAAATCTTGATGCCCCTAGATTTAGCTGCATCTATAATTTTGTTAGCACTAGTGTCTTTCATGCCTTTTTCGACAATTAGTCTATCTATTGTTGTGCCGGCTTTAATTGCCTCATGCACTGCGTTTCTGCCTGTTATTTTCATGTTTTTAAGTGTCCGTCATGCGGAGTTTGTCGATTGAGTTTGTGCCGCTCTTGTTTTTGCTTGAGTGTTGACCTTTTTATTGTTGTTTGTTTATGGATTGGTGCGTGAAGCCGTTTTGGGGGACAGACCCTTAAAAAAGTCGAATTTCTGCTTGTGTGATTTTTGTGGGTAGTGCTTTTTTAAGCGTCAGTCCCCGTCACTGCCTGCCGCCCCCATTGCTACCTATCACTAATCCCAACCGACATTTTTCACTTCAAGTAGTATGTTGCCTTTGGCAACATACTACTTGCTCTCGTTGTACTTGTCGTCTCCGCTCCAAGCGTACATTTTGCGTAGTTCTTCGCCTACTTGTTCTATTGAATGGCTGGCCTCTTGCTCTCTTGTGGCTAAAAAGTTCTTTTTGCCGTTTGCGTTTTCGTCCATCCAGTTTTTGGCGAATTTGCCGCTTTGAATTTCAGATAATACCTTTTTCATTTCTTTTTTGGTTTTGTCTGTAATTAGACGCTTGCCTACCTCGTAGTCGCCATACTCTGCCGTGTTAGATACGCTGTAACGCATAAACTTAAAGCCACCACGATAAATTAAATCTACAATAAGCTTCAACTCGTGTACGCATTCAAAATAAGCACTCTCTGGGGCATAGCCTGCCTCTATTAGAGTCTCGTAGCCTGCCTTCATAAGGGCAGTTACACCGCCGCAAAGTACAGCTTGCTCGCCAAATAAGTCGGTTTCTGTTTCTTCTTTAAATGTTGTTTCTAACACACCAGCTCTTGCACCGCCAGTACCCGCCGCATAGCTAAGAGCATTTTTTAAAGCATTGCCGCTAACATCTTGGTAAATAGCGACTAGCGTTGGCACGCCCTTGCCTTCTTTATACTCGCTACGCACAGTATGACCCGGCGCTTTAGGTGCAATTAAAGATACATCTACATCGCTTGGCGGCTTAATATATCCATAATGAACATTAAAGCCGTGTGCAAACATTAGCGTTTTGCCTTTAGCTAAATGCGGCTCAATATCTTTTTTGTACATAGCAGCCTGCAATTCGTCTGGGATTAGAATCATAATTACATCTGCTTTTTGTGCCGCCTCGCTAGCTGGCAATACAGTTAGCCCCGCATCTATCGCTTTTTGAGCGCTCTTTTGTGTTGCGGTAGACACAACAACTTCTACGCCAGAATCTTTTAAATTAAGCGCATGTGCATGACCTTGGCTGCCATAGCCAATAATAGCGACTGTCTTGCCTTTTAGTAACTCTAAGTTACAATCTTTTTCATAATAAATTTTTGCCATAGTTTTTTTGTATTTAAACTCCTTGTAATATTTATAATAGATTTCTTCAACAACCTAATGTTAAGTGTACATTTTTTGCCTTTTAGTTAGAAACTATCGGGTATAATTTTTGCCCTTTTAACTTGTCTTTTTAATCTGCCATAACCTGCTAGTAGAATTATCAGCATTGCCCATGAGCCTAAAAACGAGCTAAGCGTCCATCCTATAAAAGTAACAGACCAATAAGCAAACAGTGGCAAGCCCAAAGCCAGCATTACTGATAAATAAATTATTGCAGGTATTATAACAAATAAAGAAAAGGTTATCCAACCGACACCGCCGCTGTACCCCACAGCCACTCGTTTCTTTTTAGTAAATATGCGAAGAAACGCAAAAGCAAATTGTAAAAACCAAACAAATATAGTTATTAGGTGCAGTGCCGCCATCATATAAAAGAAAATATCCATAAGCGTCACAAAAATTTCTCCAAAATATTCGCTAATAGAAAGTAAAGTGACTGCAACAAGAGTTGCACCAAGTCCCTCAATTTCGTCACCTATCTCTATGTCTAAATTTTCTAAGGCTCTAGTTAAAGTCGACATCAACACTAAATCTATATCAAAATAACCTTGCGGATTAGAAAAATCATAATATAATATGTCTAAAAAATTGCCTATTAGATAGCCGAACTCATCCATCACTTCTTGTAAATCATATGGGTCGTCAACAACAGTCTCAAAAGCTGTACTTAAAATATCTATTAACATATCTCTTGCATCAACAGCTAATATTTCTCCGCTAAAAATATCAATAAAAACCTCTACTAAAGCGGCAGAATCCAAGGCCTCAAAAAATTCTGCACTCTCTATGTCATCATTTTCCGAAATCTCTTGCAACATTCCTTCTATTAAGTCCTCTGTAAAAACCGGCAAAATTTCTCTAATTGTAGAAAAAGCAATAGCATAAAGCTGACGGACAATATCGTTAGCTGTATTGCCTACTACTCTTTGAGTAGGGCTGCCCGCTAATCCTTGAAGCAATGAAAAACTAGAAATAGCAATCGTAAGATTAACATCTAAATCTTGTAAAAAATCTATAAGGTTATCAAATATCTCGCCAAAAACAAGGTCATTGTCATCGCCATTATTATGGTACCCATTATCGTCATTATAATCAGTTGGCACTATTGAATTTATATTTTGATTATAGCCATAATCATCATCGCCAAAAAACTGACCAATAGGCACTCTAATATTTACTTGAAAAAAACTACCAAAAAAAAGCAAAATTGTTATCGATAATGCAATTACCGCAATAGCAATATTCCAAGGTATTAGCTTATTGTTTAATTTATTATATTCGGATTTAGTCATATTAGGATTATACGGCTGCCTAGACATAAAAATACTCCTTTTTTACTTTAAGTAAATTTGTTTATAAAAATAAAACTACACTTATTTTTAACCTTTAATCAATAGTTTAATATTCTTATTTGGGTGAGTGGATTCTTCTAGCAGTGCTTTATCTACATCGCTAAATGGGACTATACTGCTTACAATACCTTCTACGCTAACTGTTTTGTTAGCTAGCATGTTTATGGCAGCGGGTATTAGCTTTGCACCATTATTAACTCCAAAAACTGTTAGTTGTTTACTTAGTATCGCATTAAATGCACCCGTTAAATCCGTTTGAATGCCACTCCACTCCGCAATACACACTCTGCCACCGTTAGATGTATAGTCTAAGCACTTACTTACAATGTTGTCGCCATTAGGAAAATACACAACTGTAGAGGCTAAAGAGCCACCCGTTAGAGTAAAGATTTTCTTTTTAACATCTTCGTTTACGCTGTTTATACAATAATAAACTCCTAGATTTTCTGCAATGTTTAGCCTATCGCTTCTAGTGTCTACTAGGATTGGAATAGCTTGATAATAAAGCGCTAGTTGTGCTAGAATAATTCCTACAACTGATGCACCTACTATAACAATATGCTCGCCTTTATTTAGCTGCAATTTATTTATTACATTAACCGCAAACGCAATATGTGGGGCAAAAACGGCATCTTTATCTTCTACATGCTCTGGCAATTTATACGCATCGAAAGAGCGCACCAATATAAAATCGCTTAAAAAACCATCTTCTGCTAAGCCATACATTTTAAGGTCTGGGCATTCTCTACATTTTGAGTCTTTAAAGTCTTCGCAATTTCTACAACAAATAAAAGGGTCTAAAACTACCCTATCGCCTCGCTCTAAGCCCGTCACTCCCTCGCCAACTTCACTGACTAGTCCCGTTGCATTATTGCCAAGCGTAATAGCCGTTTTAGAGGGATTAGCCTTTCCTTCAAAAAGCTTAATGTCCATGTTAGACAATAAAGAATAAGAGGCTTTGATTTTAACAAAACCCTCTGGCGGAGCAACTGCCTCCGATTTTTCTAAGCCAACTTTACCATTAGGCTTTAACTTCCACGCTTGCATAATGTTAGTGTATCACACTTTGAATTTATATGCAAACCTTTTTTATAACTACAAACTAGTTTTACTTTAACTACTAACTACAACTTACTAACTACTAATTATTGTGGGGACACTTTAAGCAATTACTATTTTAAATCTTTGTGTAGCAAAAAACTTTACCTTCTAACAGCATTATATAGAGGCTGTATTCGCTTAAATTGTTCTATTATTTCATTGACTATATCTTCTTTTGTTTTAATAAGAGAGTCTGTTGGGCTGTAAGATTTTATTAGATATGAGTCATAGCCCACTTTATCATTTTCTTCTAAAAACTTTGCCAAGTCGTTTCGAGTATCTACATCAAAAACTTTATCTTCTTCGCCTTGCTTAGATATTATCCATTTAAAACCTTTGCCTTTTAGCAATTTTAAGCTATTGTCTATCCCTTGTGCTTTTTTACTAAACTCTAAATACAAACTGTATCTATCAAACGAATCTTCTAATGCCGTATTATGTTGTGCAAAAAACAAAATGATTTGAAAGCCACTGCTAGAAATATTATATTGCAGACAAGCTGCTTTTGTAATGGCTACATTATAATCATCTTTGTGACTAGAATCGTGTAAAAATTTTATATCGTCTCTCGCTTTTTCGTCAAAATATCTTACGCCCATCCAACTAAGTTTATAGTTATTAAATTTGTTTCTCAACGATAAAGATGTAATATTCTTTTTACTCCAGTGTGGCACTAACTTTAAATCTACAACTTTAGGCATTACGCTTGCATGAATGTTTAACAATTTTTCTTGCACATTTTCTCTTTGCTTGCTTAATGCACTTGAGTCCTTTTCTTGATTTTCAAGGAAGAATGTTTCGTAATCTTCAAATTTAAATTCATGTTCTAGTAAACTCTCTTTGTCAAAATTAACTTGCTGTTTGTTCTTGCCAAGATTTTTTAACTTGGCGCTTATTTTTCTTCTTGCGTTTCTTATCTCCGACAACTCTGTTTCTTGTGCTTTATAAAAATCTATTATCTCTTGCGTTACTGCTGTTGTTTGGTTTCTGCAGAATTTTTCAAACAGTTCTAGTTCTTGTATTTCTTTATCCGTAGGAACACAAATTTTATTAAATTCTATATTTAAATTAAATCCGCCGTTAGTAAAATTTGACGAGCCAAAAAGTAATAAAGGCTTAGTATCACTTTTGATGTAGTAAACCTTAGGGTGAAAAACTCTGTCTTTTGATATTCTAACAGACGCAAAATCACTAAGATTGGTTAGTAGGTCAGCGGGCTTATCATCACTAAATTCCGCTGATATACATACAGTGACCATAACTTTACCTAGCTTGTGCTTGCCTACAAGTTTTTTTATAATCTCTACACCTTTTTTAGACAAAAAGGCAGAGGCTATAAAAACCTCTTTTACATTTTCAGCAGACAGCAGAATGTTTTCTAACTCGTCAGCACTGCTATTTTCGTTCCAATTAAATTTATCTTTCATTTACTTCGCTTTATTCTTATACACTTCTAATCTTGCTTTTGCTTCTTTGTTGGCTTGGGCAAATAGTTCTTTGGCTAGGTCGGGGGAGTCTTTTTGTAGTTGGCTGTAGCGTTTTTCGCCTTGGATAAAGTCTATATAAGAACCGCTTGGGTCTTTTGAGTCTAGTTGGAATGGGTTTAGGCCTTGCTCGGCTCTTCTTGGGTCGTATCTAAATAGAGTCCAGTAGCCACTATCTACCGCTTTTTTGCATTCGGCTACCCCACTACTCATGTCTATTCCGTGGGCAATACAAGTAGAATACGCTATTACAATACTTGGCCCTTTATAACTATGCGCCTCGTCTAGGGCTTTAATTAGGTGGTTATTCATACTGGCATCGCCAAGTGCCACTTGCGCCACATAAACATTGCCGTAGCCCATCATCATAAGGGCTAAATCTTTTTTGACTTGCTTTTTGCCAGAGTATGCAAACTTAGCGGTAGAACCAGTTGGTGTAGCCTTTGACGCTTGGCCGCCAGTGTTAGAATAAACTTCGGTGTCCATAACTAAAACATTTATGTCTTCTCCGCTAGATAAAACATGGTCTAGTCCGCCAAAGCCAATGTCGTATGCCCAACCATCTCCGCCAAAAGCCCAAATGGATTTTTTGGCTAGAATGTCGCTAGAACTTGCAATAGTTTGTAGTGCCGTTTTTAATTCGCCCTTTGCGGCTTTTAATTCCTTATCTAATACGGCTTTAATTTTGTCTCTGGCTTCTTTTGACTTGTCATAATCGTCATAACCTAAAAGCCACTCGTTTAATGCGGTTTTTAATTCGCCTTTTGCGCCTAGGTCGATAGCTAATTTAACATCGCTAAATAGCTTTTGGACTCTTGCAAAGTAGGCTAATTTTATTCCGTAGCTAAACTCGGCGGTGTCTTCAAATAAGGAGTTTGCCCACGCTGGCCCTTCGCCCTTAGAATTTTTAGTGTACGGACAACTTGGCGAGCTACCGCCATAAATAGAGCTACAACCCGTAGCGTTACCAATAATCATTTTGTCGCCGTACAATTGGGTGATAAGTCTTACATAAGGGGTCTCACCGCAGCCTGCACACGCTGCACTAAATTCAAATAATGATTCTTTAAATTGACTACCCTTAACCGATAATGGTTTTGCAAAGGGGCTATCGCTAACATCGTGTCTATTTAATTCTATACAGTAATTCCAATTTGTAACATTATCTTTTGCAGTTTCGCTTGCTATATTTACCATTTCTAACGCTTTATTTTTAGCAGGGCAAACATTAACGCAGCTTCCGCAACCCATACAATCTAGTGGCGATACTTGTATACGATAATCCAAGCCCTTAATGTCAGGCTTTGTTTTTAGAGTTTCTAGCGATTTTGGCACTTTTTTTACTTGCTTTTCGTCTAATAAAAACGGACGAATTGTAGCGTGTGGGCAAACAAAGCTACAAATATTACACTGAATACAATTCTCTTTAATCCATTTAGGCACTATCGGGGCAACGGCTCGTTTTTCAAATTTTGTTGTACCCGTTGGTATGCTACCGTCTGCACTAAAAGCCGACACGGGCAAGCTATTGCCTTTATGCGCCATAATTGGCTTAATAAATTTTTGGTAGTATTCGTCTTTAGAATTATCTGTGCTTGTAGCGCCCGTTGTGGCTGTAGTCCAATTAGCTGGCACTTTAACTTCGACTAGTCCAGCTACCGCATTATCTATCGTTGCATAGTTAGATTTTAAAACCGCCTCGCCTTTTCTGCCATAAGTCTCTTCTACCATTTTTTTCATATGGACGACTGCATCTTTATATGGGATAATGTCTGCAAGGTAGAAAAATGCCGACTGCATAACATTATTTATTTGTTTTTGCCCCGCCGCCTTAGCGATTTTTAATGCATCTATAATATAGAATTTAATTCTTTTTTCTGCTAGTATGCGTTTTACATTAGCGGGCAGCTGCTTTTCTAATTCTTCTTCACTCCATGGGCAATTCAATAAAAATACACCGCCGTCTTTTAAGCAAGTAATCATGTCGTAGCGTGTAATGTAGCTTGGAGTGTGGCATGCCACAAAATCAGAATTATCTAATAGGTATGCCGATTGGATTTTTTCTTTACCAAATCTAAGATGGCTCACTGTAAAGCCGCCAGATTTTTTAGAGTCGTATTCAAAATATGCTTGCACATTTTGGTCTGTATTGTCGCCAATAATTTCTATTGCGTTTTTATTTGCGCCAACTGTGCCGTCTCCGCCTAGGCCGTAGAATTTACAGCGAGTAGTACCTTTAGGGCTAGAGTCTAGGTTTTTTGTGACTTTTAAACTAGTAAAGCTAACATCGTCTTCTATTCCCACAGTAAAGCGGTTTTTAGGATTATCGCTCCATAAATTCTCGTATACGGCATTTACATGACTTGGCGTAAACTCTTTAGAGCCTAAGCCGTATCTTCCGCCTACTACCTTAATGTCGGTGCGGCCTTCTTGCATAAGGGCGGCTAAAACATCTAAATAAAGTGGCTCGCCGTGACTGCCCGATTCTTTTGTGCGGTCTAATACTGCAATTTTTTTAACTGATTTGGGGATTGTGTCTACAAAATCTTTAGTAGCAAACGGACGGTAAAGCCTTACCTTTAACACACCAACCTTTTTGCCGCACTCGTTATTTAAAAACCTTGCCGCTTCTTCTGCTGTGTCTGCGGCACTGCCCATTAAAACAATTAGCTCTGTTGGGTCTTTTGCACCCTCGTATTGGTAAAGGTCATATTTGCGACCAGTAAGTTTTGTTACTTTTGCCATAGCATCTTTAACAAAACTCGGTACTGCATCGTAATATTTATTGGCCGCCTCTCGGTTTTGAAAATATGTGTCGGGGTTTTGAGCCGTACCCGCAGTGTGCGGATTAGCAGGGTTTAGCGCCCTTGCTTTAAAATCGGCAATATCTTTATCTAGCCCCATTTCTTTAATTAAGGGTAGAATGTCACTATATTCTATGCCGTCAATTTTGGCTACCTCGTGACTGGTTCTAAAACCGTCAAAAAAATGAATAAACGGCACTTTTGACTTTAAGGTTGCTAAATGTGCAACAAGCGCTAAATCCATAGCCTCTTGCACTCCGTTAGACGCTAATAGTGCAAAGCCCGTTTGACGCACCGCCATAACATCTTGGTGGTCGCCAAAAATGCTTAAAGCGTGTGCCGCTAATGCCCTAGCACTAACATGAAAAACAGTAGGCAAAAGCTCTCCCGCAATTTTATACATGTTGGGTATCATAAGTAGCAACCCTTGGCTTGCCGTATAGGTCGTAGTAAGTGCACCCGCTTTAAGGCTACCGTGTACAGCACCCGCCGCACCCGCCTCGCTTTGAAGCTGTGCCACCTTTAAAGGTTGCCCAAATAAATTCTTACGGCCGGTTGCAGACCACTCGTCTGCATACTCTGCCATAGAAGAAGATGGAGTTATAGGATAAATTGCCGCAACTTCGCTAAAAGCGTAAGCTATATGGCTTGCGGCCTTATTGCCGTCAATAGTCATTTTTTTCATATGTTTAATTGTAGCAAAAAGTATCTACCATTAGCAAATACTTTTTGATTTAATACCTTATTTATTTTTATGATTTATATAGGGGTTTTATTGTTTTATTTTTTCTTTTTTTGACCTATTCTGCCTAGGAAGTAGCTGGCTGTTGCTCCTACTAAAAACAG
>Ga0209755_10007797_pt1 | contig 11548 bp, 11 predicted proteins | sample TergutCo191P1_FD_187301 | JGI IMG/M metagenome (GOLD analysis project Ga0209755, IMG submission 187301) | Cornitermes sp. P1 segment gut microbial communities from Petit-Saut dam, French Guiana - Co191P1 (SPAdes) (version 2) | ecosystem: Host-associated > Arthropoda: Insects > Digestive system...
CGCAGTCGTCAGCTCCTGATGATGGGCACATGGTTGCCCGAAACATGTTGAGCAACTATTACAAGAGAAATAAAGAACACAAAAAGTGACATCTAGTTGGTTTTTCTTATCCACACAACAATACATGTTACGTTCAGATTAATGAATCCTGGCCTCCAACCAGTTGTCCTCAAGAGTCTTCACAGTTCTTTAAGCAAATGTCTGGACAATACCAGAAGAGGGACAGGGCTGTTTCCTCCTACACACTTCCAGTTCAGTATTTTAAATTGTTAAAATTACATTGTCAACAACAGCAACTAACATCACTGTAGTATGAACCAACCATAGCATGTAAAATGTGTGACTCTTGCATGCAAATCAAATACAAACTGAAAAGATGCCATCAAATGCACCGAGACCTGAAAAACAAGCACAGGGAAGGGTAAACAACACAGATAAATGGTTAAAGAGAAAATTAATGAAATATTTTATTCACAATGCCTCAGTCCAAAACCTTTCTAATGATCTGACAAGAGTTCCTTGTAACATTTTTATGTACAGCTCATTATAATAATGGAACATTTATGAAAACAAGTCTTACAAATTTTGTACACAATATCTTCTGTTTCTGTAAGATCACAGTAAATCACAAAACTAATGCATATATGTAATGCTGGCAAAATGGCTCTCTTCCTTCACAGAAACAAAACTGGTTAAGGAAACTTCATGCAACTGAAAACATGGCTTCCTATTTGAAATGTTACAAATCAAAGAAAAAAAGAAACACTGGAAAAACTGTAATTCCATATGGTGCACTCCATGTTGATGAAACAGTTATGCAGAACAAAAAGTTACAAGTACTTTCCTGCAAACAACACCAAAACAAAAGGTATGCACTTGTGTAACAATTCTGACACATTAGAAAAAGAGTAATTTAAATCAACTACACCATAATATGAGTCAAACACCTCAATTTCTGTACCTGCGGATGTAACACCAGATTACATTCCTGGGGATGTATGAAACACCCCAAGAAGACTACTACACATCAAACATTTGCCTCCAGATCTATATGCCAATTAAAATATACTTAGTATTCCAAGCTTTATATAATAAAGATATCTTTGTTAAAAATAAGATTTGAATATGAGATATACGATTTCGCTGTTTATGAAATATCACAGCTTAAACATAACTGCAAATATTTGAAGGATGTGTCTATGCTGTGCAATACAGATCTGCTTACGCTGTTATATAACCTATTTGAGTACTTAAAATTTCCTGCAATGTTAGATTTCTGAGGCAATGTCTTCCCTACATGCTATATAGTTCGAGGCTTGGACACTGCTATCATAACAAATAACATGGTATCTTGGGAAAGCGGGATATTTAGCAATTAACAGAAAATGATGCACTGAAATTCAGTTTTGATTTTGCCTCAAAAGTATGGTTCTCATAGAACAACAAGGACACAATAACAATAAATACGGAGACGTTAAATTACACAACTTCTTTTGACACTGAAAATTAAAAATAGGATCTGCAGTGGGATTACCAAGTTTATGATTGTTAAAAAAAAATGGGCCTTCACTTTGGAGAGATTTTCCCCTTCTTATAGCATAAACTAAAAACAGCATCTTTCTGAAATATTTAATTAATATGGTTTATGAAATAAATAAAATAATGGTCATCACTGCTTATTTAAAAAGTCCTCTTTTCATTTTTTAGATTATTTAAGAAACTGTATGTAAGGCCTTGTTCCATGCTTTGTCTCATTCAAATCCTAATGAACCACAAATAGGGGGAGGGAAGGAAAACAAAAAGACAGGCTGACATACAACTCTCCCTGTAATCTCAAGTTCTTTTTTGAACCGTTAACACATTCTGTTCAGATCGGTGGATCACAAAACTAGATCCTATCCTTACAGACATCTTGGAATTTGGTATGATGCAACATTTGTTAATGAAATGCATTCTTACATATGCAACCTATTATGTCCAAACATTTTGCATATTCCACATGAACAAACTAAGCCAACAGAATGTTCAGACCATAACATGGTGTTAATGTACTCCTTTATGGCATGACAGGTCTCAGATTTTAAGACAGAACCTCTCTATATTCTGTGGGGACTTGCAACTCCTTTAACATAACTAAATTCTTTTAGAATTGCCACAGTTTTCTCTCTAAGATGTAGTTTCATAACAATCATTAACAGCAACAACCACATTACCCATTCAGCCATGTTTGGTAACAGCACTTACCATGTAAGATTACCACAAAATTAAATCACCCTTATGAGTTTGTTTTACTTTCTTTGTTTTCTACTTCAACTTCCCGACGTCCTGTGAAAACACATTCTAAAACTCCATACTTTTCAATATGCAAGGTACTGCAACGTCCCAAGTGCTGATTCATTAACGTAGAGTCAACTGGATCAATAGGTGTGGGAAGAGAATTGGGAGATGGAACTGATCCCACTGCTTCTATCATGGTTTGTATGAATGATGTCCACTCATGCCACTGCTTCTCTTCCAGTGTGGGGTACAGCATTTCTCCATGTTCCATCATTGCAGCCAGAGATGAAACACCAAACTAGTTGTGACAATGAAAACAGTAAGTACATAACACAAGTTATGACACTCAAATTTCAAAACTGAAAGAAGCAAATATATTAGAAAGGTATAGTGATGTTTACATTACTTGTAACACCTATTATTCTAGTTGTATTTAACTTCAAACAGTATCCCATGGCAAGAATTCAATTTATTTCACACAATAAGAAACGTACGAATATTAACATTTATTAGCTTACTCTTTATCAGAATGCACTGTAACAATACTCAATTTTTTTATCCAAATCTACATATATACATGAGCAAAAACGCAATGAAATACATCCTCCACAGAGTGCAAGAAAAATATTATATCCATTCTGCAGAGAAATGTGCATTCACGTGAACACATCCTCTGTGAACTCTAGGTATAGTCTGATGATTAGAGTTTTTCTTTTATGAACCCTCCACACTCCCTTTCCCACAAAAAAGGGGTGGGAGAAGGCAGTAGTAGTAGTAGTAGTAGTAGTAGTAGTAGTAGTAGTGGTGGTGGTGGTGGTGGTGGTGGTTTCTAATGTGTGGCACCCACATTCATGGACATCAGTACACTGGCCAGACAACACTTGTTAACCAAATGTGTCAGTGTGGAAGTCCATGTTGAGACATAAAACTGTTATACAACATACTTATGACCCAACTTCTGTACGTTGGACCATAATTTTTAAATACAGCATATACCAGATGTTGCTTGTCTGAGATTATACTCATGTTCCAGGGAAATATTACTTCAGTGATTTCAAGATGCAAAATGAGCAAACACACACACATACACCACTGATTCAACAGATGATACAAACAAGAGCCAGTGTAACCACAGTGCTGCCAACTGTTGCAAAGGTAAACTAGAATGCAAGTGAGAATTATCACAGATTACTACTACTTCATTTTGTTAAAGTAACTGCAAACAGAGAAGAGATATGAGAGGAAGTGGACAAATAATGTCATAGGAAATGAGGAACAAGTAGAAACAGAAATTGAGAAAAGGAAAGGGAAACAGGATGAGAAAATGGTGAATATGCAGAAAGAACTAAATTATTATTTACATGAGCACTTATGCAAAGGATATTATTACCTTGTTCTGCAATGCATACACAAGCACGTTTTTGGCAGGCAATACAAGCGTTTCTGGGGATGTGGTTCTAGATGAATCCCTTGACCCTGGCATCAGGCTATATGCTACTTCCATAAGAGCAGGAAACTGACTTTTAGTAAGCCAAGTCTTGAAGTGTGGATAGAAACGAGGAAGCAGGGATTCATCACTGGCTTGGTCCCGTTTTCCAATCATTGCCAATCCACGGAATATCATGCTCCACACCTGTACCAAGTGGGACCCCTCTTCTTCGCCATCTGCCGTAAGATGCGGCAACACTCGTAACACCAGAAGCTTTGCAGGTAAAAAGCAAATGTTATATTACAGTTACTCCAAACAGATTTTGTGTTAAAACATCAATAATACTGACCACAAAACATACACTCACTAGAACCACCAAATGGTCAGCAGAAACTCTACTTTGTGAAAAAGCAGCTGTATCCTTAATATATCATCAGTTCATATTTAAATCAGGGTGTTCAGACTACAATTTCATTCTTCCAAATTAAATAATGTATATGTAACAAAAAGCTGCCTGATGGTAAAACTCAAAATTCAGCAATGGTAACAATGAGATAACAGCCAAGAAAACCCGTTACCAAAGAAGGTATGTCCAAACCAAAGTCCTTCATACATACTATTCTACAGTCGGTGCTATAACTCTGTAAAGGGTAAGTAACAGTGACTGTTATATTAAGGTCACTTACCTTGCCCTTGTGGACACACATTAAACTAGTCAATCGGTCTTCAACAAGCAATGAGGAGACAATTTTATGCAGCAGATCTGCCTTTTCTTCTGTCACCAATTGTTTTACTTCAGGCACCGAACTTGTCAGATCCTCAACTTGCAGGAGTAACAGATATAACTGTGGAAATACAAAGACAAAATATGTCTGTAAAATATACATGTGTCCAGTACTACCATTCCTGTCTGCCAGTATGTTTACACTATGTAGTATGGGACCAGCATTTTGGAAGGAGAACAATCCTCAGAAATGTTTGCCAGTATATATCAGACTATATGATGTCACATTCCATAAGACAGAGACAGTAACCCCTGGAGGCAGTACCGTAAGCATCAAATTTCAACCACACATTGTTGTTGTCCAATTTCTGATTTCATCAGAATATGCGCATAATAAAAATGGATACAAAAGTAGAAAGCATGTTTGGTACACGGTACTGTCTGAACTGCACAGGTTTTCCTTATTAGAAGCTAAAATTTCTGCATCAATTACTTATTGTGTCTGCGTCTTGAAATAGTCTCCTACAACTTTTGAACAAATCTAAGACCTGTTTTCTTCAACTTTTTCTTATAAATTACAAGTTACTATACATATGGGCAGACAGACAAATGGGCATATATATATATATATATATATATATATATATATATATATAAGCCAACAGTCACATCATCCCTGCTAAATACACCAAAAATTGTTCATGTCAGCAGCCAGGCACTAAACAAGTCACACAAGTAAGCCTGTTCTGTTCTCTCATACAGTTTAGAACATACCCTCTCTATTTCCAACAGAAGTTGTTTGGCTTTGCGTGAGTCCCTTTGCAATGACTGTATTGTTGAGTCGAGACCTTCGTGAGAGACAACATCCATGTCTATTATTTTTCTTGGTGCTGTAACACTCCCAACCTGCAGAACAGTCAAAATAACATTCAGAATCAAATGTGCATTATTTCTGTTAATGGTGAATGAGTTACTCCAAGGACTAAGAGTCTGTCTTTAACATGTAACACTCACTCAGGCAGTCAAGAAAGTTTCCACCTTTTAAAAAACCTTGCCCACAAAAAAAACAGCATGTCGTTGGACCCTACCCTGAGCCAGATGATTCAAGTCTACAACATCATAACCCACCTCTCTAAGATCAATTTTAATATTATCCTCCCATTATCTGGACATTGTAAGACATTTTAGGTGCCTAGATATCTATGGATAATGTCCAGGGCACCCATCTTGGAAGGCCTCCTCATCTGTCATTAGTGGGAGAAATAATTGGGAAATAATAAACCTATAAATTATATAGGACAGTGCCTTAAGCATACATTCCATGTCTTCCCTCTGGTGTCTATTACCATTACCAACCTATTATTTTGAAACTAAAGTATCTTGGAAATAAAATTACTACAAATTCATTTACAAACCCACCATCACTGACTCAATCACAACCATCTTTTCTTTTTATTCTCCCCAAACAGGACTTAAGTATCAACAGATCACCTGTATATGTAGTACCTGCAGTTTTCCCAGAGAGTTTTCAAATTGTGCTGGAGTATACACTCGTGACGTCCCCTGCTGTTGATCAGACCTCTGATCCCTGTCCCTATGGCTGTCTCTCCGCTCCCTATGTCCAAAGGAATCACATTCTCCACTTCCTTTCTGACTGGTGTTCTTCCTTGGCTGCCTTGATGAAAATACCTGCACATCAATGTCAGTTACCATCAGTCTCACCAACATTGCACCATAAACCAGTATACAATCACACAAGTATATTCTCATACAGAAAATGTATACAGTAAAGCCTGGATTTTATATTCTGCGTATGGTGTTTTCAGAGTTTTTACACACCATTAGCATGATACCAACCAAATGCCCATTACAACAATGTTTCCCATACTCTTATACTTTTCCTGGATTTTATGTCATTTGTAGGTGGCCACCATAAAAATGAAAATGAGGTTTCACTCTAATTACCATATCTATTGACATGACTGTAACACGTGACAACAGTCTTTTCTCCATGGATATCCAAAAAGAATGTGGTTATAAGGCAGAACTGGTCCATAAAGTTTTGGGTAACAACAGAGACAATACTGTCACCCTACTGGTATAAGAGTAACCTGCTGCATATGCTCATGAACACACTGAACACCCCAGCAAAAAGTTAACACATTGCACTTCCATTATACCACACAGAAGCTAATTCCCAACATTCAGAACATGTGCAGGCAGAAAAGCTTGAAGGCATTTTTTAACAACCACTTCAGCCTACTATTTCTGCCAATACTGTGCTACAAATATAAAATGCAGGTCACAAAATTAGCATTATTCTTGAACACCCAGTAAATAACATTCATACCGTGTAGTAGTAGTCATCAATGTATGGCTGAGAGGTATTAAGTTGCAACAACTGGATATTTAGCAGCCACTGTTTCTCTTTCGTTGTCATGAGGCCGGCATATTCATCATATTCCCCTGATCCATTTTCTGTGTGGTGTTGATGTTGTCTGTGGCTGTTGTAACTGTTATAGTGAGAGCTATAACTGCCTCGGTGGCCATGGTGTTGACCAAAGTTGGCACTTGCAGAACGATTATTAACATAATGGGGACCAATAACATGGTCAGGTCGTAGTGAGAAATGCCCTGGAACTGGTATCCTGTGATCAACCAGTGGCCCCTACAACACATACGTGAATGAGTAACTAGAAAGATAATTAATATGAATTATAACTGCAGTATGCAATCTTTAAAAAAGTGACAGATCGCTACCATATTCCTTCTTTGATACAGGCCTATCAACTTTTTCCCACGTTGCCAAATCATATCTCAAAACGAAGAGACAGCTGCAGACCAGCAATATGTTGACTAATCAAGGTCTCCACAACAGAAAAGATCAGACAACTCAAACTTTCTGGAAAGTGTACGACGACAGAATCAATGACTGGTAGTTGTCATGTCAGAACCATATCACTTTGAAGGCCACATTCTGGAATACTGACTAAAATTGTATGCATGCAAGAAAGAAATTCTGTCTGTTAAATTATTTTACTACACCTCATGCACCATCCCACCCCCCGTCCAAACAAAACTATACAAATAGGTAATCTTCACAACCTTAAATTTCCAGGAACATGCATACATAGAACATGTTTATTTTTGTGTGCAACTATCCCAAGTTATTCAGATAATGTTAAATTCTCATCTTATATTCAGGCAAATACAGTATTTAAAATGCACAGCAGACCTATTTGGCAGCTGAAGTTGAAGTCTCAATGATGGCAAGCTGCAACACACTACACATTGTGTTTAAAGACAGTGGTAAATCCTGGGATTTGCAGTGCATGAGATGAAAGAAGCATTATTAGCATAGCCAAGTGGAACACAGGAAATCTGAGACACATGTACCTAGTTTGAGACATCTGCAGTAAATGAGACGAGAGAATTAGGCATGGTCAAGTGGAATGGAGGAAAGCTGCAATAGAAATGGCCCATTTTTTATTACAGTATATCTCAAACAGTAGCAAAACCATTCAATAGCTAAGCATAACTGATACCTGACCTAGGCTTAAACTCATGCACAAAGACAGCACCTTACTCCAAACAACATGCCCATGACATCCATACTTACCATACTCAATCTAAGATACCCCACTAATATCAAAAACCTTAACATAGAGGAAGGAGAACACCTTGCATTAAAATGGCTGCACCATTAATTCTGGCACTTATCTGCACTCACCTGAAATCCAGTCCTATAGTTCATGTTGTTGCAATGTGGGTGAATAGACTGCAAAATACCGTTTTCTGTAGCAAAGTTATGGTGGCCCAGTGACTTTGCATTGTGCCTGAGAGCTGACTGTGACTGCATTATCAGATGCTGGGGTATGAAGCGTAATAAATTTGGGGCAGACCCTATAAACAAAACAAAACCCACAAAAAAAAATTACTTTTATCCATTATGTTCATATGAGGGGGTGCTGATTAGTCCTTAGCCCATCCTACTTCCCGATGTCATAGGACAGAATCGATAGTGTCATTGGAAAGAGGGGTCTGTTCATGTGCCGAATTGAAAGTCTTTCTTGTTACAGAGGCCGAAAGGAAGCATGTCAGGCGATGCACGTGATTTCAACAACATGGAGATGTGAGCTGTCATCAAGTGCTTTTTTCCTGCAGGGCAAGGTGCCGAAGGAAATTCACGCCATTCTGACAGAAACATTAGGGGAACATGCACCATCACATGCCACTGTCAAAAACTGGATGGCCCTGTTTAAACGTGGTGATTTTTCCACCTGTGATGCACCTCGTCCTGGATGACGCAAAATAGGGACCAGCCCGGAGATTACTGATCAAATTCAGAAGCTAATCTTGGAAGACCAATGGATTTCGGCTAAATCAATAGCTGAGCAACTGGGCATCTCAAGTGAGAGGGTTGGGTCCTTTGTTCATGAAGATTTGAACATGCAGAAGCTCTCCACTAAGTGGGTCCCGAAATGCCTCAACGCGTATCAAAAACATCAACGTTTACACTCGTCTGAGCAACTTTTGGAATTTTTTTGGCGCGATCCAAATGATTTCGTTGTCATTGGTGACCATGGACAAAACCTGGTTATATCATTAAGACCTGGAGACAAAGCAACAATCAATGAAGTGGCAGCATAGTGGCTCACCCCACCCCAAAATATTCCAAGTGCAAAAATCTGCTGGAAAAGCTCTCGCCTCAGTTTTTTGGGATCAAGATGGCAGCCTCCTCATTGAATATCTTCCAAAGGGCCAAACCATCAACACCGAGTTTACTCATCTCTTCTGGTGCAAGTGAAGGACATTTTGAAGGAAAAATGCCACGGGAAGGTCACCGAGGGGGTCTTGTTCTTGCATGACAATGCCCCAGCTCGCCGGGCACTTGCAACCCAGAAAAAAATGGCCTACCTGGACTTCCAATGTCTTGATCACCCACCCTATTCTCCGGATCTGGCCCTGTCAGACTACCACCTGTTCTCTGGACTGAAACACAATTGAAAGATCGCCATTTTTCGCCCGATATGAAGGTCATTGCTGCCACAGAGACCTGGTTGGATGGACATCCTTCTGAATTTTTTTTTGAGTGGCTTGCAAAAGTTACAGCAATGGGCTAAGAAGCGTATTGAGCTTTGTGGGGAGTATGTTGAATAAATCCCGAGTTTGGACACTGTAGCTTGTTTCCTTCCTGGTGGGGCTAAGGACTATCAGCACCCCCTCATATATTGCATCCACATTAGCACACAAAGCATTCAATACCAGCTCATGTACCCATTAGTCCGTGATTCTGTTGCTGTAGCTGACGAAGGTCAGGGACTCCTAGGGCAGCTGGATGGGGACCCAGTAACCTTGAAGGCAACATAACTTGCCCAAATGTGGCACTTCCGGCTGCACCTCGACCCAAGCCCAACACTGGTTGTGGCACTGGGCCTGTAAGATGGGAGGGGAAATGTGTGATGCCACTACCACGCCCTACTGGACCAACTGGCACACTGTTCTGAGTGTTGCGCATCACTACAACATCCTGCAAACAAAAATAATGTTCACATTAGTTTATGAAAAGCTTTCAAAAATATGTCAGAATCTCTGGTATGAGGTCAAAGTATCAAGGATGGGCACACATCAAAGGAGACCAGACCAGACCAGCCTAACTGCCTGAGCTCTGACATGTGGTGGTGGTGCTAAACCTGTGGTTACTGAGCCAAGATAACTTAAAATTTTTAAATCTTAATCACGTCTTCTCACCTGATTTGTGAAAGGACCAGGTTGAGGCTGTCCTCGGCCTAAACCAAGCGTAACAGGAAAACTGGAAGTCGAACCCACACCTGGATTGGAAGTCGTAAGGTCTCGCTCAATATCCTCCAGTCGCATCGCAACTGAAGGTTTACTGAGACCAGGTGGAGGTGCAATGGGAACTACATTTCGCTGTGAGATTAGATCTCTCTCCAACTCCTCCACTGTGCAAACATTCTGGTGAGCAGTAACAGAATCTGCTGAACAGGCTTCAACTACAGATGTGTGATATTAAATTCTTGTATGTTACATTAAAATGGACAACACTGTAAGTCAGTCACATCCATTAAAAAAAAACACACACACACACAAAATTCAAATAAACACATTCTCATGGAAATTCACACTAATAATCCTCAAAAGTTTTCATTAATGACATACAATTCTTCCAGAATGGATAACTAGTACTACTACTTTCTGTGAAAAACAAGATGCACCATTAAATTACTAACAGAAAAGTCCAAAATAAAAGGTACTGTATGTCCTGGGCAATCAGATCTATCAAACTAGGGGTAACATTTCCTTGCTGGTGTGCAATCTTTACCCAGTGATACAGAGTCAATATCATTAGAAAGTATATTTTAATACACTTCAGGTATTCACACACTTACAAGGAATTCAAACACAATGGGTTAATACTATGGCAAGAACTATTTTCTGCATAACAAGTCTACTTACTGGAACCAGTACAACAATTGTCTGGATCCAGCCACGTTACTGCCACAACAGGGAAGAGAAAAGCCACAGGAGTAGCCTATATTCATGTGAAAATAAAAAAATTAGCATCTTATTTCATCCATTTTCTACTTCTGACATGCAAAATTTGGAGTTCCCACACAGCATTGTTCATGAATATACAAGGTTTCTGTAATGTTACATCATTGTACAACATCTACGTTACAAAGCTTCAAGTCTTCTAAGTGATGTTACACTACATCAACTGACAAAACAGTTACCAACACAGTACGGAGCAAAGTACCTTCATCTTCAGGGGACTGCTGCACCCAGCAGATGAATGCACTATGCTCCCTTGAAAAGTCATTATGTAGTTACCAACTGACACAGTGTAATATCACAGAAGACTTGAACTTCATAACAGACATGTTCTTACATTTTTCCCTTGCAAGGCAGTGTCTAGCAACATTATTTACGGATATAATTTTGTTATTCACTTCACGGAGCTTAGTATTAAACTGGACTAGACTATGCGACTGAGGAATCATGGTTCGATTATTAGGAAGGTCAAGAGATTTTTCTTCTCTCCACAGCATCCATTCAGGCTCTAAGACCCAACCATCCTCCTGTTCAATGAGTACTTG
>Ga0209755_10007798_pt1 | contig 11548 bp, 14 predicted proteins | sample TergutCo191P1_FD_187301 | JGI IMG/M metagenome (GOLD analysis project Ga0209755, IMG submission 187301) | Cornitermes sp. P1 segment gut microbial communities from Petit-Saut dam, French Guiana - Co191P1 (SPAdes) (version 2) | ecosystem: Host-associated > Arthropoda: Insects > Digestive system...
AACTGCACTTGTTAGACAAGCCAAAAAGAACTTTGCAAAGCTATTACCTAACTTCACAGTAGAAGAATTGTCGGGTAACGCTAAGCCAAATATGAGTGCTAGGCTTATGTTTAGCACTTATCAAACCATGATAAATTATGTAGATGGCGAGCGTAAAGATTTTGGTACAGGGCGGTTTGATTTAATTATAATAGACGAAGCACACCGCAGTATTTTTAATAAGTACGGCGCAATTTTTGATTATTTTGACAGTTTGCTTGTGGGTCTTACGGCTACCCCAAGGAGCGAGATAGCAAAAAACACTTACGATATTTTTGATTGCGAGGATAAAGTGCCGACAGATGAATATACTCTAGACGAGGCGATAGAGGAAGGCTATTTGGTTAGTTGGAAAGTTAATAGTCGCAGTACAAATATATTGACGTACGGTATAGATAGAGACAAGCTAAACAAAAGCGAGAGAGAAGAATTTGATAGAATCTTTGGAAGAGGCGAGAGTGATGAAGAAGATGACGATTTTGGCGATATTGGTACGCAAGTAGAATATCAAACCAAAATATCGGGTAGCGAAATATTCAAAAAAGTATATAACAAAAATACCTGCAATAGAGTGTTAGAAGACTTAATGAAAAACGGTATTCATGTAAATGGTGGCGAGCTTATCGGCAAGACCATAATTTTTGCGTATAACCAAAAGCATGCCGATATGATAGTTAAGCAGTTTTATAAAATGTGGCCGCATAAGCCAACTAATTTTTGTCAGCTTGTAGTAAGTGGCGTAAACTATGCAGACGATTTGGTAGTTAAGTTTGGCGAGCATTCTGATTTTAGAATAGCCGTTTCGGTAGATATGTTAGACACGGGCGTAGATGTGCCAGAGGTTACCAATCTTGTTTTCTTTAAGCCAGTTAAGAGTAAAATTAAGTTTGTTCAGATGATAGGGCGTGGCACAAGGCTATGTAAGGATTTGTTTGGCAAAGGAGTAGATAAGCAGCATTTTTATATTTTTGACTACCTTGGCAACTTTGAGTATTTTGGAATAGAGCAGAATAAATCTAAGGAAACCGAGCAAAAAAGTTTAAGTAGAAGATTGTTTGAATTACGATGCAAAATTTTGGTTGAACTGCAAGATATTAAGCACCAAGAAAACGAGTTCGAAAAAGGTTATTATAACGAGTTAAAAGAGCAGCTTTTTAAGGCGGTTGTGGATATAAAAAAGCAGTCGGCATGCATTAGCGTACGCAAAGAGATGGCTTTTGTAGATAAGTATAGCGATATAAAAAGTTGGGATTATATTAGTCCCTTAGCACTTGCAGAATTAGATAGGCACATTGCACCGCTTGTAGATAAGCAGGGCGAAAAAGACGATGCGGCACTCATTTTTGACACCAAGATGCTGTTTGTAGAGTTTGCTAATATTGTTTTTGGCTCGCCATTAAATTCGGCTAGGTTGACTAGGGTGGTAGGCGAGATTTGCGAAATTGCTAGTGTGTTATTAAAAAAGACTACAATTCCGCAAGTTGCTAATAAAAAAGAAGAGCTAAAGCAAATAAGAGAAAAAGTCTTTTGGGAAAATGCAACTACCGAGAGCCTAGAGAAAATGCGAAAAAGCCTAAGGGATTTAATGCAGTTTGTGCGAGATAGTCTTACAGGGCAAAACTTTGACACAGACTTTTTTGACGAGATAATCGAAAAGGAGGACACTGGCGGCGGCTTTGTCGATATAAGAACTTATAAAAAGAGAGTTGTTGATTATTTATTGCAAAATAAGGATTTGCCAGTCCTACAAAAAATTCAAAGCCTAGAAAAGATTGACTCAAACGACATGAAAGAGCTAGAGCGGATTTTGTGGGAAGAGCTTGGCACTAAGTGCGATTATAACAAAACCACAGGGCAAGAGAATTTGGCTATTTTTGTGCGTAGTTTAATAGGATTATCTCAAAATGCAATTCAGGCTAAGTTTGGCAAATTTCTAACTGCCAATGCAGAGCTAAATTCTGGCCAAATCGAATTTATTCGTGCCATAATTCAATATGTCCAAAAAAACGGCGACATCGCCCCAGAAGACATCATCAACACCCCACCGTTTGACAACTACGACCTAGTCAAATTATTCGATGTCAAAATAAACATTCTAATGAACATCATAAACACAATTCACAGTGCAGTAAGAGTGGCGGCGTGACACTAAGGATAAATGCGATATATAAAAACGAAAATTTGCAGACATAGTAAGCTAAAATGACTACAACTTATTTTTAAGATATTTAGCATGTTGAATAAATAAGGATAAGGCAGAATAACAAATGGCAGAGCCGATGAAAAATTTAATAAACCCTAAAGTAATTAGGGAAGTTGCACAGGCGATAAAATCAGTCTATAATGATTTTGACATAGACAGTTTTTTTGCAAATATAATAAACGATATTTGGGACAAGTTAGAGTTAATGCAACGCTGCAGAGCGGTTTGCACGGGTTTTAGAGAGTTTTTACCTAAATGCTATGCTACTGCGGTAGATATACTTATGCAGGTAGCAACACTCATAGAAGAAGGTTTTGTGTTAGAAGCCTTTACGCTTTATGTTGCAAATTATGGCCTAGATGAAAATAATTGGGATAAGTCTATTGCGGCACTCGCATTATTTACACAACATTTTACAAGTGAATTTGCAGTGCGACCTTTTATTGTAAAGTATGAAAATCGCATGATGGCACAAATGTTGGAATGGTCTAAATCAGGCAACGAACATTTACGAAGACTCTCTAGCGAAGGCTGCCGCCCAGCGCTTCCTTGGGCAATGGGGTTACCTAAATATAAATTAGACCCATCTCCAATTTTGCCAATACTAGAAAATCTGAAAGCAGATGAATCGCTTTATGTGCGTAAAAGTGTAGCTAATAATTTAAACGATATATCTAAAACACACCCAGAGTTAGTGTTAAAAGTTGCAAATCTGTGGTACGGAAATAACCATAAAACAAATTGGATAATAAAACATGGTCTTAGAACATTACTCAAAAAAAGCAACCCAAAAGCACTTGCAATATTTGGACTGGGCAATGCCGATGCAGTAGAGGTAAGCGATTTTGTTTTAGATAATGTAAGCATTGCTTGGGGTGGCAGTATTACATTTTCGTTTGTTATTACCGCTAAAACTGACACAAAAACTAGGTTAGAATACGCCATTGACTATATGAAAGCTAATGGCAAACAAAGCAGAAAAGTTTTTCAAATATCAGAGATTCCGCTAAAACAAAGTCAAGTCAAAAACTACACCCGCAGACATTCACTCGCTAATCACAGCACTCGTAAGCACTACGCAGGCACTCACGCCGTAACTTTAATTGTAAATGGGCAAGAGCGTGGTACGCTAGGATTTGAGCTGGCAAAGGAGACGATAAAATAATGGAAAGAGAAATATTATCCTACGATGAAGTAGTTGCAAGGGTAGGCGATAGCATTACAGCATTTGATAAGCTAGTTGCACAAATCCGCTATCACTATGAGCTAGACGAAGTTTACAAAGCTGGCAACCCAAAGTCTAAATACCACAGCGATATATACTTTAAGCGAAGCAGTAAAACGCTTATAGGCATATGCCTGCGTGAGGGATACTTTTTGGCTTATGTAATATTGGGCAAAGACGAAAGAGAAAAGTTTGATGCAAAAAGAGATTCATTTTGCGACATTGTCAAAAATGAATACGATGCAACAGAAGTCTATCACGATGGCAAGTGGATGTCATGGGAGATTAGGGATGAATCATTGATTGATGACTTATTTAAGTTAGTTGGGCTAAAATCTAAACCTAACCGCAAAGTTCTGCCGCAAAGTTTAAGCAAATGCAAGGGGCTAGGCATAGGGTTAGCAAAAGCAGATATTACTAAAATAATTACACAAGAGGGTTAAAATATTATGAGTAAACAAATAATTTGGACTTGTGAATACAAGTTAAGGAAAAACGCTAATGAAGAAGATTTTTTGGTGGCTAGTGAAGCTTTGGGAGATGGGTATATCTCTAGGCAAAAGGGCTTTGTTGCTTGGAAGCAGTTAAAAGGCGATGGCGTTTGGGTAGACTTAATGACTTGGGAAACATTAGAAGATGTCCAAAACTTTGAAAAGGGCGATAGCGAACAAAACCCTTTAGCACTAAAATTCTATTCATTTATCAATTTAATGAGTTGTAAAACTAGATATTATTCAGTGGAGCAAGACCACTAAAAAAGGAAAAACAAATATTATGAACAAAGAAATAATTAAAAAAGCTGAAAGCATTGTCGCATCTCAAACGGTAAAAAACGGCAAATTCAATGGTGAGTTTTGTAGCTTAGTATTGCTAGACGATAATGGTTACCCAACGGCATCAGTCCTTACGGCGGCAGCTAGCGAAGGCATCAAACATGTCTATTTTGCCACAGGCACAGACAGCAATAAATATAAGCGTGCTAAAACTAGCTCTAAAGCAAGCGTGCATTATGGCACAAGTGAACATAGCGTAACTTTAGTAGGCGATATAAAAATTCTTACAGATAAGCAAACAAAAGAAAAACTATGGTATGATGGCCTAACTGAGCATTTTCCACAAGGACCAACAGATTCCAATTATGTAGTACTAAAATTCACAACAAAACGCTATATGCTATTTATAGACTGGATTGAAACCGCAGGGGTGATTTAGTTTTTATGGAAATAACTAATATAGCAAATGTGAAAACTCGTGCTGAATGGCGGCAGTGGCTAGAAAAAAATCACGCTAGTGAAAAGTTTTGTTTTGTCAAAGCTGTGCGTGGTATGTGGGGCACAGGCTCACAAGACGGGGAGGGTATAGATTACTTGGACTTAGTAGAAGAAGCCCTTTGTTTTGGCTGGATTGATAGCACAAGTGTTAGGGGTTATCAACGCTTTTCGCCAAGACGCAAAAAAAGCAACTGGACGCAACTAAATGTAGCAAGGTGTGAGCGACTAGAAAAACTAGGTCTTATGACAGGTGCCGGAAGAAGTGTCATGCCAAAAGCTACTTTTGAAGTAGCACCGCATATAATAGAGATGCTAAAGTCGTGCGATATTACATGGCAAAACTATCTAGCCTTACCAGAGATTTATAAAAGAGTTCGCATAGATAATATTCAAAGCTGGCATGGCATTGAAAACAATATCACGCACGACAAACGCCTACAAAAATTCCTAGACAACACAAAAGCAGGTAAGCTATACGGTGATTGGCACGATGGTGGTAGGTTACTACAGGAGCAAGATAGCAAATGAATTTAACAACAAAATATATAACCAAAAATTTGCCAGAATTACAAGAAGTTAAACATACCTTAAAAACGCTGTTTCCGCCAAGAGAAATGGCACCGCTTTGGTTTTTAATAAGCCGAGCAAAACAAAAGCACATAGATTTTTTAGCCTTTTACGATGACGATAAATTTGTAGGGCTAACCTTTTTAGTAACACAAAACGACTTAACGCTAGTAGCATATTTAGCAACAGCGGCTTGTGTTCATTCTAAAGGTTATGGTAGCCAAATTCTAACTTACATTAAAAACAAGTACCCCAACAATCGCCTTACACTAACAATAGATGAGATTGACGAAAAGGCAGGCAATAACTTGCAGAGAACTAAACGCAAAGAATTTTATGCTAAAAATGATTTTTTGCCTACAAATAATCTTAAAATAAAAATCAGGGGAATGATTTTTGAAGTGCTAAATCACAATGGCAATGCCCAACTAGCAGACCATCAACAAATAATGAAAAAATATCTAAGTGGATTTATAGCAACATTTTATAAGCCAAAAGCAGTGAAATAGAATTTTAGCAAAGAGAGTTATATGCAAGGGAAAACCTAAAATGGCAAAAACAAAAATGCGGTTAAGCCAAGATTTAGCTTAGCTTGAAAAAATTATGATTTTCAGAACCTTGCAAGAAAAAAAATCAAAAAACTACTTTTTGTCCAATGATTATAAAAAAAGTCCGTGTCGTTTTTGACACGGATTTTTTGGTTTTATTAAAGTTGTTTGTTATCTGTGTTATCGGATTATCCAGCTTATTACTTCATATGCATCACCACCAGCACCACAACCAGAAAATAGCCCCGTAAACCAATTGCCTATCATACTAAAAAAGCCTGCAAAGCCAAACTGTACCCACATATCGCCGATTACAGTAGGGAAGTGGAACTGGTCAACGCCAACGCCTGGCCAAAATGCAATAATTAAAAACACTATTACTAAGGTTAAAACAACAAACGCAAGTACATTTAATAGACAGCTGCGCACATTTAAAGGGCTACGCAGTTTTCTTAGCTTCATGCCGGGGTTTTGACTTTCTTTAATTGCTTGCTCTACCTGCATTTGAGTCACCATTTCTGGACTCATATTTTCCATAGCCATTTGCTCGGCAAGAGCCGTAGTAGGGTCAATATTTTTTTTGCGCCCCTTAGTTTTAGGGATTGGGTCCATCATCGTCATATCTGGCGGTACAGCACCAATAGGTGGCATCATAGGGGCAGGCATAGCTGTAGCCATCGGAGAAGACATGGCACCATTAGGAATCATGCCGGCTGAAGCCACATAGGGCATGCCGCCAGCTGGATTACTTGGGTCAACAAAGCCTTGAGAAGGCGGAGGGTGACCCATCATGGGTTGTGAATATAATTGATTTGGGTCGTGCATATTTAAAAGCCTCTTAAAAAATTTTTAATAGTTTATTCATATTTTATCATATATTTATATACTCTGCAAGCGTTTTGCCCCACTTTTTTAAATATTTTTTTGATTTTTTTACAAAATACGCCTATTTTTAACTAAATAATGGAAAAATGTAGTTATTGGTGGGGCTTTGTTAACAGTTTAGTCATAATTGATAGTGATAAGTTATGAGTGATTAGTGAAAAACTATTGTTTTTATTTTAAGTGTAAGCCCTATCTTGCTCTAAATATCTAACCGACACTTATCACTAATCATTTATAACTTATTATCTATAAAATTTTAATCAAAATTTTATCCTAAAAACTATTTGCTAAAATTTGTGTGATAAATTATAATGAATTTATGGATAAATGGGATAATCGTTTTATAGAGGTGGCAAACCTTGTTGCTAGTTGGTCTAGCTGTTATCAAAAAAATCGCCAAGTTGGGTGCGTTATTGCAAAAAATAAACGCATTCTAACAACGGGCTATAACGGTGCACCAAGTGGCATTAGAAACTGTAAAGAAAAAGGCAAATGTCTGCGTAGAGAGAAAAACATTAAAAGTGGTACGCAGGCAGAGTTGTGCTATGCTACTCATGCCGAGCAAAACGCACTTGTGCAAGCGGCAAGGCTAGGAATATCGGTAGAGGGCGCAACGCTTTACTGCACTCACGAGCCATGTGTAATTTGCTCTAAGCTAATCATAAACGCAGGCATAAAAAAAATAGTCTACACCAACCCATACCCCGATGAGTTCTCTAAAGACATACTAAAAGAAGCAGGGATAGAGATGGTAAGTTTAAAAAAATAGTCCCTATTTTTTTTAGTGAAAAATGAAAAGTGAAGAGTGAAAAGTGTCGGACTTATTTAATGGAGAATTGAGAATTGAGAATTGAAAATGTCGGTTGGGATTAGTGATAGGTAACCGTAGGGGCGGACGCTTAGCAGTGACGGGGACTGATGACGCAAAAAAAAGCACTACCAAAAAAAATCACACAGTAAGAAATTAGACTTTTTTAAGGGTCTGTCCTCCAAAACGGTGATTAAGCGTTTGCTTTTCATTATATAAAAAATCAATATGAAAAATACACAAATAAAACTCCCAAAAGGCTTCTATGTAGGCCATTGTGACGATAAAGAGAATACAGGTGTTACTGTAATTTTAGCTCCGCCTAAAACTGTTGGCGGGGTGAGTGTGCGTGGTTCTGCTCCTGGCACTAGAGAAACGGACTTACTTGCTAGCGACAAAGCTGTGCAAGAAGTCAACGCTATTGTGCTAGCGGGCGGTTCTGCTTTTGGCTTGTCGGCGTGTGATGGTGTCGTAAAATATTTAAGCGAGCAAGGTGTTGGCTTTAGTGTCGGCACACATAAAGTCCCACTAGTTAGCGGTGCGGTTATTTTTGACCTAAAAGAAAAACTAGTTTATCCCACAGCAGATATGGGCTACAAAGCTTGCAAAAATGCCAGCGATACAAATGTAAAGTTTGGCAATATTGGAGTGGGTATTGGCGCAACAGTTGGCAAGGTTTTAGGTGCAGCACTAGCGCAAAAGGGCGGAATAGGGGCGAGTACTGTTCAAATTACAAATTACAGTTTACAGTGTACAGATAATGAAGGGAGAAGGGATAAGGGAGAAGGGAGAAGTATTGGTGATAATGTGGGTGCGGAAACTCTAGCTAATTCGCAAGTGGTAGGCAATGATGACAACACGCCTTTTGTAACTGCTATAACCGTGTGCAATGCTGTTGGCGATATTGTTGATTATAAAACTGGTAAAATTGTTGCGGGGGTGGCGGGTGCTAAAGACCCAAATTTAACTGCCGCTAATGTTATTAAAATGGGTGCAAGTTCAGCAAAACAAGGCGGCAACACAACGCTAACTTGTTTAATTACAAATGTTAAGTTAGACAAACTGCATGCAAACAAGCTAGCCAATATCGCCCACAACGGCTACGCAAAATCCATAAACCCCGTACACACAGACTACGATGGCGACACAATCTTTTGCCTATCTAAAGGTGAGTTAACCTTCGACTTTACCGCCCTAAGCATTATGGCAGTAGAAGCGGTGAGTGAGTCTATCTTGTGTGCAGTAGCACACAAGAATGAGGCAAATGAGAAATAAGGCAAATAAGGCAAATTATTGTGGAGCGAGTTTAATTATCAGCCTACTTAAAAACTTTTGCCAAATATTTTTACTTATTAAGAACATAGTAAAAATTGAACGAGCAAACGGGGACTGATGACGCAAAAAAAAAGCACCAACAACACAAATCACACTACCCAAGAAAATCGACTTTTTTAAGGGTCTGTCCCCTTTGCGATGGCACAGCACATAAAACATGATTGGTATTGACATAGTAAAAATTGAACGGTTAGCCGATAAAATCAACAACACTACATTTTTAAATGGTGTTTTTACCGCTAACGAATTAGACTATTATAACTCCACTGGTAAACGCCTAGAAACGCTTGCGGGCTTTTTTGCCTGCAAAGAAGCTATCGCAAAAGCTCTAGGCACTGGCTTTAGCGGTTTTAAGCTAACAGATATAGAAATCACCCACACCGACAAAGGCGCTCCCATAGCAACACTTTACGGCAATGCAAAAAAACTATCAAGGGGCAACCAAATAAACATATCAATTTCCCACGAAGAAAGGCTAGCCACCGCAGTGGCAATAATAAAGGATTAAGCAAAAACCTTAATACCTAGGAGTAATCTATGAATTTAAAACCACAACGCCCTTGCAGACTAGATGATGAGCTTTACTTAAAGCTTAAACATATCGCAAAAGAGCAAAACCGCACCTATAACAATTATATAGAAACTTTACTAATGCAAACAGTTAAAGCTTACGAGGAAAAACACGGCACAATACAAGTTGATACTGATGCGTTGTATCAGTAATATTTTTAAACAACACGGCTAACCAAGGCAATAAAAAAAAGCTTGACAGCTAAACATAAATAATGTTATAAATTAAACAACAAAAAAATAATAAAAAAATAAAGAGGTATTTTTTATGAAAATTGAATTTTATGTAAGCGATGGTGACGATGTTTATTATACTAATGTGCCAGCAAACACATTAGAGGCAGCGGCAGAATATATAACGCAAGTAAAATGGATAAAAGCAGTAACTTCTGGTTATCCGTGCATTGTATTTACGCACACTATCACTTCTATTTATAGTGCCTAAATAATACACTAAAGTTATTTTAAAGGTGCAAAAATATGAATAATGAAAAATTTATTGCAGATGTTGCAAGCCATATTTCTAATGCATTGCCAGTAGAAAAAATTTATCTTTTTGGTTCTAGGGCTTATGGTACACCAAGACCCGATAGCGACTACGATTTTTTTATGGTTCTGCCAGACGATAGCATGCTCCCAATTGATGCAATGCATAAAGCCCGCACCGCTTTAAGGCCATTAAACACCATGGAATGTGTAGACATTTTAGCAAATTACAAAACTAAGTTTAACGAACGCAAAAAAGATTTTCCACTAGAAAGAAAAATCCACAACGAAGGAGTAGTAATATATGAACGAGCTAATTAAAGAATGGCTAAAATACGCAATTACAGATTACCAAATGGCACTTACGCTGTTTAAAAATATGCACCCAAAGCCATTAGAAGGGATTTGTTTCCATTGCCAACAGTCGGCAGAAAAATCTTTAAAAGCGTATCTCCATGCAAAAGATGGCGATGCGCCCTTTATACATGACCTAGAAAAGCTTTGCAGACTTTGTGCCAAGCATGACGAAAAGTTTTTATCGCTACTGCCACTGTGCGAAAACCTTACAGCATACGCAAGCCAAACACGCTACCCAAACCAACTAGAACTAGTAGAAGCCCACGCAATAATAGCCAAAAAGCAAGCAAAAGAAATTTATGATTTTGTAGAACCGCTATTAAAGGAAAAATAAATTAAGCCCATGACTAAAAAAATCACATATAAGACTCCTATTGTTGAAATGCAAGGGGACGAGATGACCCGCATTTTGTGGGACTATATTAAAGAGATTCTTATTGAGCCGTTTGTTGAATTTAAGACGGTATTTTTTGATTTGGGGCTAGAAAATAGAGAGGCCACAAAAGATAAGGTTACGCTAGAAGCTGCTGAGGCGATTAAAAAATATGGCGTTGGCTTAAAGTGCGCTACTATTACTCCTAATGCCCAAAGGGTTGACGAGTACAAATTGTCTAATATGTGGCTTAGCCCTAATGGTACAATTCGTGCGGTGCTAGACGGCACTGTTTTCAGAAGCCCCATTATCGCTAAGGGCATTAAAAGCTTTGTGCCAGGTTGGACTAAGCCCATCACTATTGCCCGCCATGCGTACGGCGACATGTATCGCAACAAGGAATTTTTAACCGAGAGCGGCGATAGCGTAGAGCTAGTTGTTAAAGATAAAACGGGCAACATTAAACAAGCGGCAATTATGGCAGAATTTAAAAATTCTAGCGGAGTGGTGCAAGGGATTCACAATACTGACGAGTCAATCACAAGTTTTGCAAAGAGTTGCTTTTTATACGCATTAGAAACAAAGCAAGATTTATGGTTTAGCACAAAAGACACAATTTCTAAAATATACGACCACCGCTTTAAGGATATTTTTGCCGAAATTTTTGATAGTGAATTTGCGGCTAAGTTTAAAAAAGCAGACATAAATTACGACTATACTTTAGTTGACGATGCAATTGCTAGAGTAATGCGAAGTAGCGGCGGTTTTGTTTGGGCGTGCAAAAATTATGACGGCGATGTCTTTAGCGACATGGTGGCAAGTAGCTTTGGCAGCCTAGCCATGATGACTAGCGTTTTAGTATCGCCAAAGGGTTACTTTGA
>Ga0209755_10007799_pt1 | contig 11547 bp, 4 predicted proteins | sample TergutCo191P1_FD_187301 | JGI IMG/M metagenome (GOLD analysis project Ga0209755, IMG submission 187301) | Cornitermes sp. P1 segment gut microbial communities from Petit-Saut dam, French Guiana - Co191P1 (SPAdes) (version 2) | ecosystem: Host-associated > Arthropoda: Insects > Digestive system >...
GATTATCAGGATTTCTGAATTACTGGATGTCAGATTAAAGCAATTTTGCTGTACTTAAGAAGTGAAAAACAGTTCCGAAAATACTCGAAGCTGTCTAAAAAGGAGATCTGAGGTTTTCAGATTCATTTTGTGGTCTTCCATGTTAGGACACCACACTCTGACAGGTGGTTACCAACACTTCAGAAGAACATACTGCCTCGATCATCAAGGTTAAGTACCCCCAAGAATGAGGCTGTGAGATCTTACAAAATGCTAGAAATCACCTGCCAAACTACATGGCATCACAGTCTGAGAGAAAACAATGAGTATGTCAGTCAATTCTTTCTGAACTTGGACATTAAAAAGAAAAGATCTAAATTCCAAACATACATTCCAAAAGTGTGTGTAAATAATGGTCTGCAATGAAAATGATAATGAAGAACAGGATAATGTCTAATATCTATATTAATTAAAAAGTAATGCTTACTTTCATACATATGTGCTGTCATACTTTCAATTGTATAGAATCTTATGAATTTTATTCATACATTTGCGTCATTACCATGATTGAGCATAACCAATGGCACTGCAGCTATCATGTCTCCAAATCATATTTTTCAGGGACTGTGGAAATTGGTTTTCTATCTCACTCTCTTAATCCCTTAAAACACATGATAAACAACACAATTTCTAGCTTCAAGGAAATATGTCATAGACATACATATATACATAAATGTAGGCATGCCTGCATATGTGTGTGTGTGTGTGTGATGATGCATGTTTCTCCAACACAGTCATCCACTTAGTTGTAAACAAAGTACAATACAAGCCATTCATCTGTTATGAGGACGAGGGTGAACACTGGACGGAAAGCTGATTATTATTATTAAAGTCTTATTACACACAGTACCGCGTGCTGCCAGCTGGTGAAACTACTAAACACTACTCCCTTCAAGTCATCACCCTGTCACAAACATTCTTATTACCAACATATTACACTGCCTATGCACATACATAACAAAACAATCAGTAAATATTATATAATACACACAAACATAATATACTATTAGGGACGAACTGATGAAATACTATACTATCCATACTAATTTCTCTGAATTAACCTAGCTAAAATAATATCAATTGCAATATGAATGGAAAAAAGAAACTTAATTAAGTATTTCTATTTAAAAAATGAAATTAAGTATATTGTGTAGATTCATCTGAAAAACAAAGCATGGACACACAACACTGAATGCCATCAATCTAAAAGACATACAGAAATATTGGACAGTTGCAGGAGCAATGCTGAAGGCCATTCTTTTGGACTGTAAATTGTCCTAGATGTATATGTACAAAACACAATGATGTTGAAAATTATTCTATTTCCAACTTCAAGTGGATAGGACACAGAAATTCCCACTCTAATGTTGGGCCCTTAGGTAAAATAACTGCCATACATTGGAAGGGACCCATCAGAGCAGAAATTTCTTCATATCCAGATCATCTGAATAACAAGGTATAATTCATTTTTGAAACATTTACTTCTTAAAGAAGAAACAGGAGTCAAAGCCCAATAAAACAGCATCACACCACTGTTGAATAAGTAATGTTAAACTTAATGTTCCTTTATGTTTGAGTGTGTGAGTATGTAGGTGTGCACATTTCATACAGTATGTGATGACCCCTCGACTCCCTCCTCCACCAATAGTTGCCATGTTAAACATAGGTTATAATTAAATGCACATGATTCTTAATAGTATACAAGGATTTTTTTTTTGTCAACTGCATACACAGCAGAGGTCAAGATAACATCAGCACGTGGATAGTGTCACTACAAATGTGATGACAGGAGTTCACAAAGTTGGCCTTGAGGTTGATGCAAAACACAATATCCATGTTAGACAATGAACAGCTGTCTAATGCTACAAAAATATATGTCCCATTTGAATAAATTACACGTGATTAGCCCTCAATACACATAAAAGATTCTAGAATGTACAAATCTCTAAGTGGTGATACTTCAGTGTATATGACTCCACTACACACCACCCACAATCTAGATAAAAAAAAAAAATCAGATTTCTTGACAATCTAAAATATCAAAGTTGTGCTGCAAAAATCCATGATTACAGAAATACACAAGTCATACCCACATGCTAGTAAGAACTAATTGCTTTTATGGTTTGTCTACTCATATCACACTTTGGAGTGAAAGAGTAAAGACAAAAGCACTGTACACTGAGTTGATTATGATATGAATAAAGAAACGCAGATATCAAGAGAAGTGTTATATTGAGCTCTGCTAGTGTATCACCATAATATCTTAGAACATACACAAGTGCTGTGTTGCTGGCTGTGTCTCAAGTCCGTGCAGAACCTACCCTAAGATTCTGAAGTTGAAAGGTCCAAATTCCTGGGCAGGCAGCAGGCCAGCAAACAGGCAGTGAATGAGCGACCCCCATCAGAGTGCTGCGAGTTAGTCCTATAGTAGTAGTGGTAGTAGTAGTGTTTATGGTGAGTGCAGATGCTTTGTTTTCTAGCTCCACCGTACGTACGTGCGTGCAGAGATGTTACGAAACACGAGGCGGGCGGGCGAGGGGAGCTAGGGGTCCATTGTTAGCACTCGAAGCCTACAAGGCCAGGGCCAAAGTTGGTGGGCAACCAGGTTAAAGAAGAAAAAGAAAAAACAGAATGTTAGTATTTTTTATAGTCAAAAGTCTGCACTTTTAATGGTACTCAATCCCAGTGAGTGAATTACAAAAATCCTAGACTGAAGCTAAAGTTTCATTGTTACTATTCTGTATGCCTTGTTATCATTTTTACACAATGTTAATGAATTAAATGTGAAGAAAAGGAATTAAATGCACTTATTTACAAAACATACCTCCTTAGTAACTAATAAGGGAATGAAAATATGGGACACAATTTTTAACTATCACTCATACATGGTTTCAACAATTCTTCAATGTGTTTCTTCCTTATATATATCTGTAAGGTTTCACAGCAGTGACTATTCACATTGCAATTTTCTTGGTTCTGACAATATTTCAAAGGTACATGCTGTCACCAATTGTAGGGTTGAAGAAATTGGCCCCCTAGATGGAACGAAATTTTCTTGGTGGAGATGTGTTTCAACTACATACGCAAACTACAAGGAATGAGGCCAACCAGAACCATACAAGCACGGGAGGGGAGACAAAGCCTGGTACTGACAAACAGAACTGTTAAATAGGAAAGCTGTGAAATCAGGATACAGAACGGCCCATTTCACAACCACATTTTACTAACATTTCTCTCTACTTCTTGTGGTCCCGCAAAGGGCCGATTTGCATCCTCTTAGAAGGTTTCCCATTTCAAATTTTCTGTTGTGCCAGATAAGGCTCTAGCACCTCTCCCTTTCCTGTGGCTCAGGCCAGCCACATTCGTCGCAACCTGCTTCTACAAACCACACCCGCACCTTGTCAGCAATTCGGTATCAACTCAGACTCCAGTTCCTTCAACACTGAAGATGGACTCACAGCACAGTCCTCACAAACATCACCGTCACAACCTATATCGCAGCATGCTGTCAGAAGTTAAATGACCAGCAGTTGCTGTGCCCATTCACTTCACAGTTTGCTATGTGAAATAACATTCAATGATGGAACACAGACGGTCACGACAGGCTGCATATGCTGCATTTTGAAAGGTTCAGTATCAACAGCAATTTCATTTTCATGTAACAGAATTTATGCTTTTTTTCAGGGTGACTGCAGATATCTAGTAACCTTGCAGTTCAAATTCTTTACAAAAGTTAAACCAAGAATGGTTAAAGATTTAAGAAAACAGAAAAGCTTTCCTGTAATGCAACTGGAACTTATTTTTTTACAATAAGATGACTGTTAAGTTTTAGGTTATTACTCTTTGCAGAAGCCAGAATTTAATCTTCTCACTGCGAATCAGTTTCAGATATTGAAAAGTCTAAACCATAAAAAATCCAGTATTATTAGAAACTTCATGTGGTGGTAAAAAAACTTCAGAATTAAACAGGAACGCAAGTTAGAGATCAACAAAATAAACAAAACAAAGAGTCTGTCAAACTGAGTTCATAATCTTCACAGTTACTGCCTTCATCTGTGGCCAAAATCAAATGAATTCTAAAAACATGCTTCAGGAATCAAATTCCAATCTTTTGAGGGAAAGTAGTATAGTATCATTAGTATATTCCCTATTAATTTGCTTTAAAGGAACTTTATGAAGTTCTATACAGACAATGTTGATATCACCAAACAAGATATCTTCCTTGCCACACTGATGTAACCAAATTAAAATCCCTCATTTGTAAACAAAGGTTAGATGCAACAGCAACAGAATATGCATTACTAATGCAGATCATAATCCTGTAATATTACAAGAGCCCACATTTCTTATAAACCAGTAACAAGGAATGCAATTAAACTAATTAAAGAAATTTCCAATGCTCAACATGCCCTCAAACCATGGTACAGTATCTTCTATCTGTAATTCTTAGTTCCTTATCCAATCACAAGCTAAAATTTGGAATGCAATCTTATTTTTGTGTGTCTACATCTGTTAAAGCCTACATAAGTTATTCACCAATAAGGGGGGGGGAAATACAGAGAGAGAAAAAATGTTGGGGATGTGCGGCCTTGATATACGACGTAAAATCTACCTTTATCAGCAACAGTTTATATAAAATAAAAGCTACCAGATAAGTGACCAAGTAAAAATTCCCCATTTGTCATCATCTGTTCTTTGAAGAATAATTTCACAACACACAAAATTTACACTTTGAATCAATGGACTTCTAGACTGTGTCCACTACTCAGTATTCTAACAGAAAAGAATGCTGCAGAAACTGAATCCATTTCCCTCCCCAGAAAATAAGGCAGAGAGGCATCTAGTGACTTGCGTGTAACAAGACAAGCTACTGTCACTGACTGGACCAGATGAACACAATATATTCAGTATCTAAAACACTAGACAAACTACACAAACCTAGCACTCCTACATGTAAGATATTATCCTCACAACCCTATAGAATTTGACCGTTTATGCCTATTATTCTCATGGATGCCTCAATATCCTAGTGGGAACTTCTGCCTTCTTTCTGTAGTTTGCATAATGACTGTGGAACAATCATCATGATACAGGAAATTTAATTAATCTTGACCACAGACTGGCATAATGTGATTAAACAAAAATCGGCCTTCCAGTCAACACAAAAAAATTTGTTTATATGTCCCAAAACCAAGCTTCACTCGATATTAAGTTGGAAATGGTAGTTACTGAAGAGGTATTTTTGCTAAAACTTGAAATATGCAAAATGTGCTTAATTATTTAGTACTACATGACTTTATAAGCTTCTGAGATTCATTTACGGAAACATACAGTAAAGCAACATACAAACTTCAGCTTTTCTGCCTAGGCCATTACACAATCATTTGTCAAAATTTTCTATTTTACATAGTCTGAAATGCAATTAAACACTTTTCATTTGGTCAGAAGGACGTGTTTATCAATAGCCACAGAGTGAGAACAAATGATTGTACAATGGAGGACAATAGTTTAGGCAGCCAGTTTTTAAACTGTAAACAATTAGTAACTGGTGCAACAGGCTACTAATTCTATTTTAGATCCCAACAGAAAAGTAACTGGCTACCTTGAGTGAAAAAGCCAGGCAATGAATTATTAATTTAGCATAATAAAGAAAAAAAAATATATATATATAAATGGTTTGTTGTTTGCATTTGTAGATAAGCAGTTCAAAATACTTAGTGCAAAAATTAAGAGACTGTTGTAAGAAAAGAAAGTTAACTAATTTCATACATAAGGCAATGAAGCACATGAATAATTCATTGCAGTGACTTCAAAACTGCCACGCCACTGGTGAAATTAGTAGTAGTGAAGCAATTTTACGATAACACATTAGATATGTGCTGCACAAGACTGCTGGGTGCATATGCTAGTCAGGTGCTTTCAACATTTGATATTACAAGGAAAAAAATTTACATACATCCCAATCACAGATAACACCCATTTGAAAGAAAGTACACTAATTTCTCAAAATTTATATCACCTCACTATAAATGTATCAAAAGTATCAAATATGCTTTTACAAAAATTATTATACATAAATACATACAACAAATTTGCTAGGAATGGTATGGAAAAGGATTCAAAGCCCCTCTCGTTACACCGTTCACATACTGAATCCAAAACACAAAGGACTTCAGTTACTGAGAGAGTACAAAATTATATTCCGCGCTGAAATTTAACATTTCACTTCCTTTTGCCTCAATATGTATGCATCTTTCTCAATGTTTTCGGTAGTAAGACCCATGCATACTTCCAAAAAACTCACAATAAATTTAAGTATCAGAAAAACAAAAATGTGTGTTTGCTTTACTCTAGTGACAAATTTAATGCCAGAACTCCCCCCCCCCTTTAGTGTTCTGCATTTGATTTACCAATTTTGAAATCTTTTACCAATCTGCCTTCCTGTCTAAGAACCTCTACCACATACATACATGCTATTTGTTAAAAAACACATAAATGAAACGATAATATGCAAATCTGAATCAAATCAGTTTAAAACCATGACCAGTGACTGGCCAACAATCCAATATAATTAATGGGTGATTAAAAAAAGGAAAATTCCTCTCTCAAAAGTCAGTAATTTTTTAATTGAATGCTTTATCACACCACCTTTAACACGGTTTGGTGAATTTTATATACATGGGTCTGTGCATCATGAACCGATATTTAATATTTATTATTATTAAATACAGTTTGGTGAATTATCATGAAGGGAGAAGGGAAAGCACATACATGAAATTAACATTCAGATTAGATTGCATTTTTTAACAATAACTAGACAACATCCAAAATGAAACGATAGTTATTCTTACTGTCACAATGTGCAGTTTGCATGATATTATTATCTTGCAAGCGTCAATAGTTTGGTGACATTCATTTGTTCTCTCAAATGGGTGATCAATGGGGCAACATGACACTGACAGAAATCACATACACTATTTGCAAAAAAACTTTTCAAGACAGTTGGGTTCAAGTAAAAGGCAATCAATCACAACCCCAGCAGCGGACAAGACAACAAATTCTCCCAGAACACTACGCTAGCTACAAAAATACATACACCATCACTAGAACCATACAAGCCCCAGAGTGAAGTTTGATTAATAAAAGTTATCAATATTATTATTATTAATTAATAATACACAAACAATTATCACATTCAACCCAAGATTATTACATTATTCTAACAATAGGAGCATGTGGAATCAAGTCCCTGAGCAGGAATCTTTATGGAATTTATTACACAAGACGTCTGGTACATGAAAGTCAGGCACTTAAAAAGCAATTATTACAAGATGGCTGCCCGTTCGTTAGTGTCAACTTGGCCTTGTGGATAGATTTCTTTTAGTTAGTGCAAGAACAGGGAAGGGGAAAAAAAAGTTTTTAAAGTGTGTGTATTGTAAATATGTATTTACAATACCAAAAAAAAAAAAAAGTTAGTTATTCCTAGCCAGGGGTCTAAACAGTGTTCTCAGAACTAAAGGTGGAAACAGTGGTGTGTGTGGAGCTAGAACACTACTCGAGTTATCTGGTGTAGTGTACGGTATGTTTGTAAATCATGTGGGTTGCTCTAGGTCCAATTAGTGTTTAAAGACTGGTTTTTATAATTTTAAAAAGGGAAAAAAAATAAGAACCACAAAATACTGTTTCATGTGCAGCATGTGGCCAATCAGTAAACAAATCACAGTGGATCAACACCTGTGAAACAAGATTCAAAATCTTGGGTCTAGATGAAGATTTAGTTAAATGCAAAATGAAGATGTTGAGGAAGAATCTGCCGCAACTTACAAAAACAATAAACCGTACAAAGATTTTAAGTAAGTAGTTTATAAACATGTTTGAAAACCTCTTAGAGTATGAGTTCATGGAAGCACCACAGCAGGTACTTTAAAACTTTAAGTTCCATTACAAGAGATTTTTGTACTTTCCAAGGTGTCAGGAACCTGTCATACGAGAGAAAATATTTGTTTTCCCACAAACTCATATCCCAAGTGGCAAGCACAGGGAACGTTGAGAATGGATAATCTCAAGAGATAATAAAAAATGTCACGTTTGTTTTTCTTTAAAGATATTTTCTTTATTTTATTTTCTGGTTGGAGTTTTGCACCAAGTATATACATATCCAATAAAAAAAATCTCATTAGAGTGATTCCACAGGCACAAGTTGCCTAAATCAACAAAATACAGAAATAGCTCATATATATTGGAAAGAATATACAGAATAATATAAATAATATATTACGACGCTTCTTCACCCCCCTTCAAGGGAGGCTACCGTGTTCGTACAAAATCATGACATTCACATTTTATGCTCCTTTTCGAAAATATACACATAAATGATCTGAGGAAAGAAGGACATGTAAGTGACCTTAACAGGCCCATCTGTGAACTTCTCCTCATGTCAAACACCCATCATCGTTCAGTTACTTCAATATGGAAATAAAATATCACAACCATACAATAGAAAAATACTATATCAAAATGCTAAAACCGTAATCACTGTACGAAAAATGTAAAACATATAAAGTACATATTGCGTGTATGGGGTAAATAAAAACTTTTTAAAAAGTATAACAATAATACAATTGGTGCTATTTTACGATCTTCTACATGGACATAAATATATGTTAACCTACTGACTGCACAAATTATTTTTACACCCAATACGCATCGGTACGCTTTCCATTGCTGCACTGGTCATGTTAAAAACAATGTCCACTTTTCTGGAACCCCAAGTAAAAGTTTTTTTTTAGCACCAGTATTACAACTAATTCAAGAAGTGAAAAAAAAAAAAATCCTATGAGAGTTTCCCCTTCTAACTTCTGATTGCACAGACCAGCTTCAGGTGACAATAAAAAAGTACTGTAAAAAAATAATGCATTCAAGACTAGTTATAGCAATAAATCACATGAATAGTGATTGATCATTTAAAAAATAAATACTTCTTTATACTCTGAAATATCCTACTTTGCTACGGTAACCAAACATCTTAAGTGGTGTATTACTGGTTACAGATGTTAAGTAATGTTTATGACAGCAATATATTTTAACTTAAAAACCTTCATACAGAATTGTAATAACAATTATGTCCTTCTTTCCTCCACCTAAAGTCCTATGAGTATAAAATAATTAGTAAAGTCTGAGTATTTGGCTCACAGTTTAAAAGTACCCCGAAAAAGGTAACTTTTTTTTTTTCCTTTTTACTTAAAAACAATCCTGTTCCTTGCACAAAATTTTGCTGCTAAAACACATAGTAACACATCACACCTATCTTCTTCTGAAGAGAACTGTACCAAAAAGACAGGATGTAAGAACTGAAGTCAGACAGACAGACTTTACTCTGCTATAACACAACTACAACAAATACACAGTCAAGAAATAGAGAGGTACCAAATGAATAACAATGGAAACTAACCTTTGCCACAGGGGCACAGACTTTCATGAAAGGGCCCCAGCCCTTTGATACGGATGTTCCCGTAACTGACCCAAGTGCCTCCGTTTAGCTGCTGCACCTGGATACACAGGCACAGAAAAACAAATTGTTTTAAAGCACATGAATCTGATGATCGCCCTACAGTAGAAGTATATCCTGTCTCAAGTCCTGGATTGCATCTACTCGCATCTATGTGACACATATGATTTTTGTTGCCCAGAAACTTCATATTGCACTACAATTCTTTTGTGTGATTATCTGCATCAATGGTGATTTAATAACCAATATTTTGGAGACCTGCTCCGTCTTCATCATGAGGAGAGACATGTATTAGGTCTCAAATCTGATGTGGCTGATCACCTGAGTTCTTTAGTATTTCATGAGCTGTGAAACTTTAAATGTTACAAAATTTTTCATTACCATTCTGGATTCTTATCACCATAACAGTTTCTAGCACAGGATTTGGGGTACAATATAGTGGTAAGAGAGAAACCACACTCAGAAAACAGTTCATCTCCAAAATGACTGTGACAATACACGATATGATAAATGTCTGTATCTCTGAACAAAGATAAGAAGAATCATGGTATCAACGGCTTGGTCAAACTGGGTGGCTGTGCGGTCTAAGTGTAGTTCTGAAGCCGACTGGTTACTGGAATTGCAGGTTTGAACCCTGCTTTTGTTTCTATGTGTTGCACAGTTAGCAAGCTCTGCGTTGAGCAGATCACTCATTCAGAGGACTCCTACTATGTATGTGCGTGTGTGTGTGTGTGTGTGTGTGTGACCTAGAAACCTCAAAAAGGAATCCTGTGCCCAACTTGTGCTGTGGTGCCACTGAGAAATAATCTGGGAACTCTGCAGAAAGATGGGAAGAATGATGACAGTACATTAACAAAGAGGGCAAAATAATTTTTACAGACCTAAACTCAGTAGACAAACTGGTAATTTAATTACTTCTACTGCATTCATATATAATGTAACTACAAGAGTGCACTAATTCCTCATATCAGAATTAGATACACAGCCCAAATGGATTATCTGCAAGTATAATAAAAGCAGGGAACTGGGAAACTGTTTTAGCACTCTTCATGCCACCTTTATTGAAAAAAACAAATCCTCAATAGGCAATACAGAACGTATGTGCCATATCGTAACTGTCCTGAAGAGATTATTGGTGAAAAGGCTCAACCACAGAGCTACACTATTAATGATGGATTACTCATGTCAGCAAATATCACTGTGACGGTTCAAGAAGGCCTGAAATTGAATGTTATTCAAAAGAAGCAATGAAAGCACTGCCTTGGCATTCCAGTTTTCACAGCCACCATGACTACCCCACCCCTCAATATAGGCTTTTTGAATCTTGTAAAAAAGTATTGAAACCTTGATTTCCAAGAATCCAGATTAGAATTTCAAGAGATGAAAACAAAGAGACTGTTCATGATATAAGCTATGTCCAAATGCCACAGAGTTAGGAAATTATGAAAAATTCTCAAGTAACTATAATTCACTTGAAAGAAACAGTTAACTGATTTGACTGCAAAAAGTCTCTTCAAGCATAATACACACTTAAAACAGTACCTCACAAATTGTACGATGCAAGCAGAGGGTCCTCATGACTACATAAGACATGATGTACCTCAAGTAGTGGTATGCAAAGTGCCCAAAGTTCTGTTGTCACACGCTACACCCTCCAAGCAAGAAAGCAAGGGACATCAACAGAGACCATGATTTCTGAATATAATGCCTGAGCTAAATGGCACTGCTGTTAGTCTACAGTGTCTGGTAATTAAAGAAATGTTCTGTACTCAGCCCTAATAAAAATGATGCAACACAAGTACAGACAAATACAAAAATATTCAACAAATTAATATTTTCACCTAATATAAACAATATCAATTAAAATGAAAAATGAAATCAACTCTACTGAGAAACCTAAGTTTAAGTAATTTGATTGCATATAAAATTCTCATGTACTGTGCCAGCAGATTCTTCTGTACTCAGATTTGTTACGCTAACAAGCTTTAAAAAAAAAATCA
>Ga0209755_10007800_pt1 | contig 11545 bp, 12 predicted proteins | sample TergutCo191P1_FD_187301 | JGI IMG/M metagenome (GOLD analysis project Ga0209755, IMG submission 187301) | Cornitermes sp. P1 segment gut microbial communities from Petit-Saut dam, French Guiana - Co191P1 (SPAdes) (version 2) | ecosystem: Host-associated > Arthropoda: Insects > Digestive system...
AAAGAAAAGAAAATACTTGTTTTATACTACTATGAAGACTTAACATTAAAAGATATAGGACGTGTGTTGCAGGTAACAGAGTCAAGAGTTTCCCAGCTTCACACCAAAGCTGTTCTTCATCTAAGGTCTAAGTTGACAAATATCAGAAAGGGTATTGTGTAAAATATGGTTGACTATGCTCAGCTGCAGTCGATTATAAAAGATCATCTGGAACATGACAGGGCAATCCGGTCCGTGGACGCTTCGGGTCCTACGCTGGAAGCCGCGGTAAATGAAGCCGCGACTCTTTTGGATACCAGCGTCAGGCGGCTTGAATATGAAATCATCGAAAGAGGTTCCTCCGGTTTTATGGGCGCCGGAAAAAAAGACTGGGTAATCCGCGCTTATGAACGCACTCAGGTTAAAAGAAAAAAAACGGCGGAAGAAGCTCTTATCGACGAAGGAGCGGAGTTTGTCGAGGTTATACAGGACAAGAACGGAGACGCTTTTGTGCAATGCTGGGCGGACGGCGTTTATTTAAAAGTTATTCCTCCTGTCGCGAATGGAAGCAGAATTTATTCCGCATACGCGGTTCAGGCTCTTCACAGCAAAGGCGTTGAAGATTTTGACAGCGCAATGGTAGAAAAACTCGTAGATGAAGCTGCTGGAATATATGTTAAAGTCGCCGAGTTTAAACATAACCCGACGCATGACAGCATGGCGTCTGTCGAAGTTGATGATTCTGAAATGCACGTGTATATTACCATAATGCCTCCTTCGGAAGGGGGAGCCGATTTAAATATTGAAGCGTATAAAAGCCTTCTTATTCAGAACAGGGTGTACCACGGCGTAAAAGAAAATTTCATTGTCGAGTTCTGTGACAGACCTGTTTACAGAGAAAAAACCGAGATTGCGGAAGGAATTAAACCCGTTAACGGGAAAGACGCGTACATTCATTATTATTTTGAAACGGATCAATCAAAGGTGCGCTTAAAAGAGGGAACAAACGGCAAAGTCAATTTTAAAGAACTTAATATTATTCAGAATGTTGTTCAGAATCAAACGCTTGCGAAAAAAATGCCGCCCGAGGACGGTGAAGACGGAAAGACCGTTACGGGCAGAATTCTTCCTTCAAAAGCCGGAAACGACATACCGCTCCCTATCGGAACAAATGTCCATGTAGGCGACGACGGCGACACGATTCTTTCCGATATTAACGGACAGGTAATTGTCGCCAACGGAAAAATCAATGTTGAGCCTGTATTAACAATCGAAGGCGATGTCAATCTTAAAACGGGAAATATTATTTTCCTTGGAACTGTTATCATCACGGGAAATGTCGAGGATGGTTTCTCCATAAAAGCAGCCGGCAATATAGAAGTAAAGGGAACTGTATCGAAGGCGGAACTGGACGCCGAAGGCGATATAGTTATTTATCAGGGCGTTAACGGAAAGAACGGCGGAAAGATCCGCGCGGGCAAATCTTTATTGTCGCGGTTTATAGAAAACGCGAATGTTGAAGCGGGTGATTCTGTAATCGTGCAGGACGGTATTATCAATTCAAATATTGACGCGATAAGGAGCATCGTCTGCATGGGCAAACGCGCAAGCATAATGGGCGGAAGGCTCCGCGCAGGAGAGGAAATCAACGCGAAAGTTCTTGGAAACTCCACAAGCGGAACAGAGACAATATGCGAAGTCGGTTTTGATCCTCACAGCAAGATAGAAATGGAACGGCTGCAGGGAATCAAATTTAATACCGAAGAAGAACTGGAAACAATCAGGCTGGATCTTCAAACTCTTATTAATACAAAGAAACAGCGCAAAACGCTTCCCGAAGAAAAAGAAGCGTATATGAAAGAGCTGATGGAAAGGCGCGACATCTTAAACGACGAATTAAAAAATGCGGTAGACGGAATAGCGAAAGTTCAGGAATTTATGAATCAAATACAGGTTCGCGGACGCGTGTCGGCGTCTACGAAAGTATGGCCCGGCGTCAAAATCTGGATACGCGATGTTAAGGAAGATGTCCGCCAGGAATACAAAGCTGTTACTTTTGTCCTGGAGGAAGGCCTCATTCGGATGTCCAAGTATGAAGAACCCGATGAGCAGGCAAAGAAGGGACTAGATGGCTATAGCTCCAATTGACCTTCAGGCGATATTTTCTCAGGTAGAAAAAGTCGGGAAAACCCAGGCTCAGGCGAAAGAAGGGCAGGCGCTCCAGCAGGCGATGCAGGGCGTGGAAATGCAGCGCAAAACCGAAGAAAATATAAAACAAGTAAACGAAACCCAGAACATGGGCGAAGGCGTTGAGAAAGCAAAAGATCGCGATTCGCATGACGGACAAAAAAAGAACGCCGGTAAAAAAAATAACGAAAGCGGCGAAGACGCCGGGGAATTAAAAAACGAAGATGATCATCCGAAGTTACGCGATCCGTATCTGGGAAGAAGAATAGATATAAGTTTATAAACGGAATACCATGAGCATTTTTAATATTGTATCGATATTTTGTCTTTCTCTGTGTCTGTTAATGTTTTTTTATTTTAAATGGTACATTAAAAAACGCACGTCCGAATCAAGTCTTGAAGAATACCGCAAGGAAATAAGTAAGCTGGTCTCCGACATTAACGCAGTAACGGACAGGAACCTTCAGCTTATAGAAGATAATATTTTAAAACTTAAAACGCTCCTTGACGAAACTGACAAACGGATAGCCGTTTACAACAGCGAGCGCACAAAAAGCCGATCAAACGAAACGCTTTACACAAGCCTTGGAAGGGGGATTCGCGCCGCGCTTAAAACTATCGAAGAGCCTGAACCTTTGCAGGCGGAACAAGAGGATCAGATACAAGCTCAAGCTGAGCAGATGATCGGCAGCGCGCAGCAAACGCCTGGCGAAGTGCAGCCTTCATTTACCAAAAAGCAAATCCGCGGCGCGATTGACGCCCTGATAGACGAAGGATTATCAGCCGAAGAAATCGCTTCCCGTCTTGAAATAAGTATTGCCGAAGTCAACCTTGCCATAAATCTTTTCCGCAGAAAATGAGGAAGATTTTTAATGATGGATAAAAAGATACTATTGAAATTTTCTTATTAATAAGGCAGTATAACCTGATGATAAAAAAAATTTTATTTTTACTTGTTTTAATATTAACCTTAACCGCAGCAGGTTTTGCGCAGGAAGATAACCTTACGTTAAAAATCGCGGTTATGGGTCCCGGAGACGAATTGTATTTCTGGTGGGGACATATCGCTCTGATGATCGAAGATTCAAAAGAGGGATATAGTTATTTTTACGATTACGGAGTATTTTCGTTTGAAAACGAAGATTTCTTTAAAAACTTCGCGCTTGGATTGATGTTGTACAGATGCGCCGTTTCACAGTCGTACAGAAATTTTGAAGTGTATAAAAAACACAACAGGGATATTACGCTTTATACGCTGGATCTTCCGCTTGAAGCGAAAATAAAGGTAAGAGACTTTGTCTCTTTCAATGTGCTTCCGCAGAACCGCGATTATTATTATCACCATTTCAGGGATAATTGTTCCACAAGAATAAGAGATATTATCGATCTTGCGCTTGACGGTCAGTTTAAAGAAAAGTTTGGAGAAGGTCCAAGCCGTTTTACATACAGGGATCATGTCCGCCGTCATACGTATTTTTCGCCTGCGGTTGACTGGTTTTTAAATTTCCTGATGGGACAGGTTATCGACGTTCCCTTAAAAGAATGGAATGATATGTTTTTGCCTTCGGAAGTCGCCGCCAGAATTATAGATTTCCGGTACGTCGATTCAGACGGACAGCAGCGTAAACTGGTTACTTCGATAGACCCTGTTTACAAGGCAAAAGTAAGAGCGCCCGTGCTTGATAAGCCGCGCGTTCAATGGATTAGAGAATTATTATTTAGTCTTGCGCTGTCGTGTCTATTCGCTTTTTTCTTTTATTTACAGTACAAAAATAAAAAGGCAGGAAGGGTATTGGCAGGAATCAGCATGAGTCTGTGCTCGCTTATTTTCGGAATTGCAAGCACCCTTCTTTATTTTTTAAATCTGTTTACAAATCATGATTACACCTACGAAAACGCCAACATGATATTTTGCACTCCGCTGCTTTTAGCCGCTGTTCCGGCAGGGTTGTGTTACGCGCTAACTAAAATTCCAAAAAGAGAGAAAACTAACGGAGAGCTTCTAAGATTGATATGGTTTCTCTGCGCAGCCGGAATCGTCATTTCCATGCTTATAAAAATACTGCCGGGTTTCTACCAGAAAAACCTTACGGATCAGATGCTGATGCTTCCAATCGCCCTTGTTTTTACCTTTCAACCCAACGGCTTAAAGGAGACTTTATGCAAATTCAAAGGACTTAGTAAAAATAAGCCGGGAATCGGCGCGGTTTAAAAGCAGGTGCAGACATGGGCGTTAGTGAAGAATGGCAGAAGGTCAAATACAAAGAGATTTTTGAGCAGGAGACACTTGGGCTTACGCGCCGCAGGCAGGCGGACCCGAATTGCAGAATAGAAGATATTGAAGGTACCTTAAAAAACCTGTATATAATGGACGGCGCAGATCAGGGGGGGCGAGGCGTCCTTCAGGACATAATAATGGCAGCCACAATAGCCGCCTACGAGCATTTTATAGCCGAATGGAAAAACAATTAATTATTGTAACCTTCCTACCCCTGTATGGTTGTATAGTCAACAGACTAATGTATTTCATGTTCCTCCTATTTCTTTTTCCCCTGGGGTCACTCCTTTCCCCAGGGGTATTTTTATGCCCAAAACAGGCTCCCAAACCCTGCGCACACCGCCGCCGTCTTGACAATTTTTAAAGAATTTGCTAGTTTTGAATAGTTATCCCCTGTAGCTCAGCTGGCAGAGCAAGTGGCTGTTAACCACTGGGTCCGTGGTCCGAATCCGCGCGGGGGAGTAAATTGGTTTCTAAGGGCACTAGAACTAATTCTTTACTGTATAAGGAATTAGGACGCAAGTGCAGAGACTGAAAATTAGGGTAAACCCATCAACATAGTGGCTTAGCCTGTGATGGTACTAGAATGTGTTACTAAAACACAGGGGGTACTATGTCCAGGCAAAAAAACGAAGAAGGCTTCCGTCTTTTCAAGCGAAAAATCGCAGGGCGGGAGCTTTTTTATGTTCGCATTCTTGATGTTGACGGTACAATCATTACTACAAAGTCAACAGGTACATCAGACGAGCGTAAAGCTGTAAAGAAAGCGCTTGAAATCCTTAAATCAACACCAAAAAATCCGTTGAAGCAAGATCCTCTTCTTGTCGATGCTTTAATCAATTTTTGGCAACGGAATAGTGAATATGTCAAATCCAGAAAGCTAGATGGTCATATTCTTTCAAATGCCTACATTGATAAAACAAGATTTTACATTGAAAGTCTTGTTAAAACATTTTCCTCTTTTAATAAACTCCGACTTTCTCAAGTAACACCACGCATACTTGATAAATGGCGTTCCACAGTCGGCTATTCAAGCGCAAGTTGTAAGGGAGTAAATCACGCTCTTAATGGCATTCGTGTCTTTTTACGATGGGCTTTTTTTCAAGGTATAATACCCAATGACCCGACTACATCGTTTAAATACATAGCTTATAAACCCAAAGAAAAAGGGGCTTTAAGTCTATTGGAAATGGGGAAAATAGAAGCTCTCGATTGGTCAGACATTCGACAAAAAGCGGCTCTTGTTCTTGGTTTTTCATGCGGTTTACGCAGGGGAGAAATCAGAGCTTTAAAGTGGAAGAATGTTGACTTAAGTAAGCACATAATAACTGTTATTGAAAATTACACCGATGATGACGGTATGAGAGAACCTAAAGCAGGTTCGTCTCGTCTTGTGCCTATTTTTGGTAAAGCCTTAGAAATACTTAACGAACTCAAGCAAACCAACCCGTATGGAGGCGAACCAGATGATTTTGTTTTTCCCAATGTGGTAAGAGACAAGCCACTTGCCGCTATAACTATCAAAAGAGGTTTTGAGCGGATTATGAACGCTATCGGCATTGATAATACTACTAGAGCTAACCGTAAACTCTCATTTCATTCAATGCGTCATTCTTTTGTTACTCGTGCGAGGGAAGCAGGATTGTCTGATTTTGTTGTTTCTGCTTTGTCAGGGCATAAGACCACACGAATGGTTAATCATTACTCACACCAGACCATTACAGCTGTTGAAACGGCTAGAGGGTCTCTGGAGTCAGCGTTTAAGCAGGAAAGTTAAAAAACTCTTAGTCAGGGAAGAAGGCGAGGTTAGTTGCGTTTATTAAAAAATTACTGTTCTATACTGTCTATAGTTATAGGAGGAAGAAACATGAAACTTTTAACTTATAAAGAACTTGGGAAAGAGCTTTCTCTTTCGGTTCGTTATCTTCAAAAATGTGTTAAAGAAGGAAATCTTAGACCTGTTTATTTTGGCAGAGCTGTACGGTTTGATCCGATTAGAGTAGCCGAATGGATTAATAATCAGAATCAAAAGAATAAAAAGGTAGAAATCAAGGAGGCAGCTTAAATGTATGATAAACTTCTAGAAAAAATAAAGATGCCGCCTAAAAAGACTATGAGAAAGAAGCAATCCAATTCAAAGTGCGACTCAATTACAAAAGATGTCTCTGTTGTAAAAACATCTATCTTTAAACCAAAATCATTTATAGATTTGGTGTGGAGAAAGAATCTCGCAAATACAGTTGTAAAGAATAGATGTATTCAAGATAGCAGAGAATATCAGATGAGAATGCATAGTGCTGTCTTGCTTCGTGATCCTTTCTACATTTGTTTTATATACTCCCTTCTTTTTTATTATGATTTGAATAAAATAAAATCATTTAAATATCATTTGATAGATGATTATAATTATCTATCAAATGAAACACAGTCTGAAAGTTCTGAGTATTTAAAATTCCTTATTTTTCAGCTTTCAATTCATTTTGAATGTATTACTCAGAATGATGAAAATTCTGATAAGTTGGATAATTTTTACTTTAGTCCCAACTTCTATCAGTTTGATAATTTTAACATTTTTGAACCTGAACCACAAGAAATTACTATTTCTCCGTTGGTAACACCTGATTCTCTTTTTACAATGGAGAATGCGTTGTTGTTAATGAAAAAAATATTTTTAGGTGTTGATCCAAGTAAGCCAGACGGTGAATATATTGATTGTCATGGCTCTATTGAAATGCTTGTAGCTTATTTAACTGGTTGTTATTTTACAAATAAATTAAATATTCCAATTGCAAAGTGCAAATGCCCTCGATATGAAGACGAAAAGAGACCTTTAATTTATTCTTTTATAAAAAACCATATCCGTTTTATAAAACCAATAAATAAAACAACAGTTTATCGCAATTGCGAAGATGTCTATGATTATTTTTCAGTTATTGATGAGTTAAAAGCATCTGAAAATGACAAATTAAAAAATGAGTTTGTTAATTTATTAGAAAACACTTCACCCAATGATTATGGAATACCATTTAGAGAGAGTCGTTATAAAAATATTATATCTGCATGTAATTGTATTCCAGAGTAATTAATCCTCAAAGTCCTGCCTCGATATAATGTATTTACTATTCCTCTCATTTTCCTCGTTTTTCTTTTCATTTCTTAATAATTTTATCAAAAATATATCGAACTAACTTAGTTGCGTTTAATTAATGAACTATGTGTTAGATTTTTTACAAGGAGGATATTATGGTATCCGAAGAATTTTGGGGAAATATGTTTCCCGATGGAATCTATGGTAATACAAAAGACAGTATAAGTCTGAAAGACTGTGTATCAACTACGGCTGATGTTTCTATCAATGAAACATCTGTTAGCAATGATAGTAAAGCGGTTGAAGCTTTATCGTCAATTCCCGAAAGGGAAGCAACAATGGACGGTGATATGGAGGTGTTTATTAACTCCGTCCTTGAGCAAACTTACGCCAAACTCGCTATTTCTAGTAACATCAATGATGTTGCGGAAGCATTCAAAGCCATTGATGAATGTCTCATCAAGGCAGAGTATGCAATAGCCATAATGATTAGCTATATTCAGGAAGAAAAGCTTTGGCAACGGTACGGGTATTCATCAATGGACAAGTTTCTAGATGATTTACCTGATGTATGCAAAGTCTCTAGGCAGACATTCACTAATGCCGCCAATGCTGGTAAAGTAATTCGTTACTTATCAAGTCCGTTTGTAGAGGCTTCATTGCAACTGAAGTTTAAGTTAACTCAAGCGGTATTTTATAGGAATTTCTCAAAAATGCAGTTTCTTTACCGCTTGGTGTTTGTGTGGCGAATGCCCCTCACGAATGAGGTATTTGTTAATTTCCTTAACATGACACATCGTGATTTTGAGAGCTTTATGAAAGATTATGGAGTGAAGAACCAATCCGTTATTGCGAGGATTGGAAAAATCACCCAGAAATCTTCAAAGAAGACGGCTCAAACTAACAAGCCAAAACCTCAGCCAATAGGAGTTCCCGAGCTGAACGAAGTAGAGACGGCAATATGTCATGAATCACGATTAGGGCGTGTTATTGGTTTTCTTGCCAGTTCCAATCCCTTATGCGTTGAAAGCGTAAAGAAGCATTTGCACGAGAGAAGAATACAGGTGTATAACGAAAAATGGAGGGGATTTCTCCCTTTATCAAAAATCCGCTACAAGGATCAGCCAGATGTTTGCCTGAATGAAATGGATTGGTCAGAATTACTACCAGATAATTTTGGTGGTTCTGTTTCGAGGTTATCAAGTTTACTTGAAACTGGCTTAGCACCATGTGAGGTAAAAGAGGCTTTTGCCAAAGCATTCAAGACCAAAACCGAGTTAATATTGGTACAAGCCCATATAATTCATCGCATGGAAAACGTTCCTGAGTTATTACAATCAGTGAAGGATTACTTGCTTCACCATCAGATGGATAATCAGAATAAAAACCCTGTAATGAGTTTCGCATTCTATGTCTTTGGTATTGAGTCGCCACGTTTCAAGATGCTGAAACGCATTGGAAGCGGCTTATGCCATTTGGCTGATATGTGCCGTGATCCTGATATAAAAGGCAAAGTTCGCTATACCTCAGAAGGGTTTTTGGAAAAGCTGTCCTACCTTGCTACCGCGAAGAAAAATCACGCCCCTAACTACAGGCTAATTGCAGACGCATTAAACACGGTATCCGCAAAGCGTTTCCGCAAGTTTGCAAATAACAGGGGAGACGATTTGACCAATGACCCGGTAACCTTAAAGGATTATCAGGCGGCAAAGTCTAATATTGACAAGTTGCAGATTTTTCTAAGCAGGCAGGGTTTTCTAGGAAGAACGCAGTCAGTATCCATTATCGGACTCCAATCAGAAGCTGAACGAGAATGGCTTAATAATATCAATCGGTCTTTGGAAATCGGTGAGGAACACTTAAAGAAGTGGTATCCTGACATTGTTTGGGACTCGCAGTTCCAAGTTGAATATGTCTCCGAGAACAATTCTGAAAGCGAAGAAGCCAAGCTTGTGTTAATTCCTTCTGAACAGACTTTTGGGGGTGATTTAAACTCAAGTATTACTAGCCATTCGACAGAAGCTGTTGCCGCATAATTAATATAAGGGAGTGGTTTATAATACCACTCCCTTATTCGTAGTTCCTATGACCATGTAAAAACATCAATCTATCTGTTACATATAGACTATCTTCATTCAAAAAAAATTAAATTTTTTAACTCTTTGTAACTGATATACCACTACAGAATGTATTTTAATATATTCTTTCGTTAAGAAAGAATATATCTTACGATTATAATTCCAATATATCCCTACCACTATACCTCCTAATACATGCATCCTACTTATTACTAAAATTTAAACAGGAGGCATTTATGCTTAACGCATTATCCTACGCCGATGAAACGGAAGAAGCCGTTGGCAGTTCAGACAGCCTACTCTCTACACTTCCCAACATTTTATTCCCAGACTTTGGCAATGTCCAAGCAGTTATATCACCTAACGGCAAAGACAATGCCGAAGAACAATTCGTTATAGATACTGAGTCTAAAGCCTCATGGGCTATCGCCTGTGTTCTTGAAGCCGATAATCGCATTGGCAGGCGAAAAGCCCTTGCCGAAGAATACAAGGCAAGGCTTGACGCATGGGTTGAAACCGCAAGCCGTCAGGACAATAACTCAATTTCCTACCTTACTTTCCTTCTTGAACCCTATGTCAAGGACGAAGTTTCAAAACTTCATAAATCCAAAACATTGAGCTTGCCTACTGGCACGGCTTCAATGCGTAAACTTCCTGACAAGCTTGAAATCACTGACAATGATACGGCTTTATCCTATTGCGAAAGCGAACATCCCGAAGCCGTCATTATCAAGAAGGAACTTAATAAATCTGTTCTTAAAGATTTAATTCTCAAAAGAACAGAGCCTATCCCAGGTGTTGAAGCCGAACTTGGTGGAGATAAACTCTACATCAAACCGCTTAAAATACAATCCAACAAGGAGTACATTGATGAATAATCTTAACTCAATCCTAATCGAAGGCAATCTTGTAAGAGACCCTGAAACACGCACCACTACAAAAGGCGTATCGGTAACCACTTTTGTATTAGCGTCCAACCGTTATTTCAAGCAGGATGAAAGCACGGAAAAAGAAGTTTCCTACTTTAATGTGGAAACATGGTCTAAACTTGCGGAAGCTTGTTATGCGAAAGGTAAAAAAGGTCGTGGTGTCAGAGTTGTAGGAAGACTTAAACAGAGCCGTTGGAATGACACTGACGGCAAACAGCAATCAAAGATAAGCATAGTCGCCGAACATCTTGAGTTCAGACCTGACTTCAAGAAAAAAGAAATAGCATTATAAAGGATAACGGTTATGCGCAAATCCAAAGCATTATCAGAAATACGTAAACGCAAACGTAATAACGGTTTAATATTTAAACCAAAGGAAGTAGAACACCCTTTAATATTAGCTCTAAAAGCTGTTAATTATTACATGGAAGGAATAAAATTGATTCTCAAAACAATAACCGAGGCGGAAAATACAGATGCTGTGTTCGAACAATTAGAACAAAAGGGCATATTCAAAAAATATCAGGAAACTGGCGATATAATGAATAAAGCACTCAATAAATATCTCGACAAAATGAAATCCGTATCACCAAAAACTTCCACCGACAATGCCGAGAACGATTAAAATCACACTTAAAGCGGTCATATACCTACTAATCATTTATGACCGCAACTCAGTTATTTTTCGATTTTACAGTACCTCAAATAACTCCCCTAACTAAAAGTACCGCTAAAATTATCCCATTCCCTATAAAATCCATACAATCAGTTAAGCAAGAAAAACTAACAGAACAATCAATTTTCCCAAATGACTTTTCTACATTTGAACCATTTGGTTCGTGGGTCAATTTCAAAAAGCGTTTATCATCATCAGAACGACTGCGAATAAATAACGAAGCTATAACTCTTTTATCAAGACCTCGTGAACAATTTACTACAAACGAATTATCTACACTCCGTTCCTATTCAGGTTGGGGCGGTCTTTCTGTCTCCGATGAACGATGTG
>Ga0209755_10007801_pt1 | contig 11545 bp, 8 predicted proteins | sample TergutCo191P1_FD_187301 | JGI IMG/M metagenome (GOLD analysis project Ga0209755, IMG submission 187301) | Cornitermes sp. P1 segment gut microbial communities from Petit-Saut dam, French Guiana - Co191P1 (SPAdes) (version 2) | ecosystem: Host-associated > Arthropoda: Insects > Digestive system >...
TCTAACCTGTACATATTTTCAGTTGTGACAGACCATCTGTCTGCATAAACACAGGACAATCTCCAAGGAACTGCACGTCATGATGTATAAGACATAAACTCTCCTTCTTGTTGTGGAGAAAGTTTAAAAAGCATCATCTATGATAGGAACTTAAGTTCTTCTAGTCCATAATACCCATGCTGACACAAGACAATAATTCTTACCACTGGTGCTGTATTATAGACCAATAGTTCTACGTAATAACAGATAGAGGATACAACCACGGCAGTGCCCAGTGTGACTCAACAGCACCCTTCATTCATTATATCTAGTGTATTATAATATGTAAATACTAGTAACCAATTCAGTGGGGAGCCATTCTATGACACCTTAATAATTCAATTCAAGCTCTGCAAAAAGTTAATCATCCCCAATGTGCACAACTCTATTAGATGTCACTGTATTGTGTAACAACTAATTTATCTATGTACAAATACCTCCATATAACACAACTATCATATGGATTTTTTATTGTTTTAATTTTTTAAACCATAATCTATTGTATATATCTTAAAAAATCTACTGACATTGTATTTTTGCAACAATTATACTTCCTATTACAAGCGTTCGGGATCCCAGAATACACTATGAACATTGTTAACCTTGGATCTGTACTTTAGAGAGCCTGAAGGTGACTCAAAAAGAGTTGAAACATGTTACCCTAAAATAATATTTTATGTAATAAAAACTGTTGTGTTTGATACGTTGGACTGTATATGTTTGTCAGACAGCTTTAAGGAAACAAGTGATGAATTGAAGGTAGAATTTAAAATGGGGTGTGAGTGGTATTAAACTGGATTATGGTCATCCTGGATATGATTCCTCTCATCCCTTCTGCCCTGAAGGTGTAAGCAATAGGTTCAACTGAAAGGTTGATACCTGTATGTTAAAATGTGTGCTTTAGTATCCTGCAAGACCATAATCTTGATAAAAGGGGCATTCCTTGAGTATTGTCTCCATGTTTGTATTTTTAGTCCAGACAAGGTATTGAAAAGTAACAAAAACATAAAATGTAGCCTAGATTGTGTATTTTCTTTCTATACATCATGTTTCCATGTAGTCCTCTCATTCAACGCTGCCAGCTATAAACAAGTTTTTCAAATTTGTCAGTGTAGAATTTTTCAAGCTGTTCTTGAGACCATTTTTCTATAGCAGCTTGGAACTTCTGCATCATGTGTGAAACGATTGCCTTGGAGATGTGTCTTGAAAGCTCCAAACAACCAGAAGTCAGACATCACCAAATCTGGGCTGTGGGGAGGGTGTGTAACAACTTCAAATCCCATGCTTCCTATAGCTGCTGAAGTGGCAGCACTAGTGGTATTATGTTGAAGAAGCGTCGGCTCCCACTCCTCCCCCTCACATACACAATTTATTTGTTGTTTCAGCCTCTTTAGAGTCTTCACATAAATCTTGGAGTTGATTCTCGTGCCGTTGACCATGTAACCCTCTCTGTAGTCCCAGAAAACTGTGAGCATGCATTTTCCAGTGAAAGACTTGGACTTTTTTACTTCTAGGAAAAGTGGGGTGACAATACTGAAGTGACTGGCTTTTCATTTCTGTGTTGTAGTTATGCACCCTACACTCATTCCCCATGACAGTGCTGTACAAAAGATCATTACTGTGACTGTCATAGTGAGAGAGTGATCACTGACATTCTTACAATCCTGCCTTCTTCGTTTCATGCATAAACTAAAGTGGCACCCATCAAGTATGCACTTTTTGTAAGCCAGACCTGCAGTAATCTCATTGACATGGGCCAAACCAGTATTCAGCTTTTCTCCTATGGCTGTGTGAGAAGTTCTTTGATTTTCTGCAACAAGTTCTTGGGCTTTTTGCATGTTCACATAGTGAGTTGCTGTGACAGGCCTTCCAGACCTTGCCTGGTTTTTAGGTTGACATTTCTGCTGCTGCTCCTCTATATCTTAGTGAACAACACACAGTACCTATGTCCACAATATATTCATGATAGCAAGCCAATAATCGCCAGTGAATTTCGATGGGAGTTTCATTTTCATGGCTCAAAAATTCAATAATGGCTTGTTCTTTGATGCTGTTTGATGGTTGAGAACAAGACCCACGTTTTGCACAGAATACAACACACTCCACTACAAACTGAATCCCAAGGAACAGTGAACAGTTTGGGATAAGTACCACTTGAAGGTTACGCCATTTGCGTGAGATACATGCACAGTGGCATTACTTAGGAACGGCCTTTGTACTTCCCACCGTGAGAATCTCAAAATTCCTGTGAATTTGGGTAGCTGTTAGTAATTATCATATAATTATACTGTTACCCCAACTCAAGATATCACCAACAATCACTTCTTGCTGCCAACACTTTTTACAGGTTATACGGATGTGTTCTGACTTAAGTCTGCATCACTATCTACTTATTTTCTACTTAGAGTGATTCCAAACCAGTGTATGTCTGTTAGAGAGAGTAATATTTTATTTAATGATGCTGTCATTTGCTAGGATTATATAGTGTTGTTGGTAGATGAAGTATGAGTATGGAGTGTTGGTGGAATGATACTGACAGGCAAAAACCAAGGTAGGTGAAAAACATGTCACACTGTGACTTTGTCCACCACGAATCCCACATAGGCTAGCTTGGAATTGAACCCAGACTCCTTGGTTAGGTGCCACTGACTAACTGCCAGAGCCATGGCATTGCCCAGCAATAACTGTCACGAAACGTGAAAGATTAGCTGCTGTCATGAAAATATGAATCATATGCCACGAACAGAGGAGCCGTGACATCCTGACAAAAATCTGATACTTCTGAAACACAGCATATGAAGTACACACAGTACCTTAAAATGAGGATTCCCCTTCTCATTGCCCAGTAGTGTCATTGTAGTCCAAATGATTTGCCAGTTCCTCTTGGTTTGTAGATAATTAAGCTGGAGATGTATTTCAGGATTTGTACGAGTTTATGAAAACTGCTGACAAAAATGTACAATGGCTGACAGCGTGATAAGATCCACAATGCTATTTTCTAATATTTTTAAGGTGTATTTTTTAAGAAAAAATATTACTATGCCCCCTCTGTTCAATCACAGACACCATTTCTCTCAGAAGAAGAGTGTTGTGGAGCAGTACAGTGTAGTGGTATTGTGGGGAAGATTTGTATGGAAAATTTGTTACAGTTCACTGGTGTTCAGAATTATGTGTGAAAATTGAAATTAAATAGATTTTGTTTAAATGCAGGTTACATAAAGGAAACATTATGTTTCTGGTGCTAATCACAAGAACGTAAGAGAGCTTCAGAGTGTTATGCAAATGGGAACACTACTGCTGGCCTATGTAACCTTCTACAAGCATGTCCGTTTGTACACAGTGTATTGTGGTAGTTCAGCTTCACTGAAATTTCTTCAGACATTTTCAGTGGTGGAATTGTAATTAATTGTAGTCCCATGTACCTGTGTTCTTAGAATGAACAGAAAATGGTAAATACTTTATGTGCAGGGAAACTTCATTTGTTAATGTTAGTTAACTAAGAACTGCTTCTTTGAATGTGTTCTAGATAAATGAACCTGGCAGTGTGCTGTATGGGCTGATGGGGGTGAGCACCTGTATGGGAGATCACAAGGTAAAGTGTATTTATTAGAAAGTTTTCATGATGGCTTTTTGCATCTCCCTTTTTATTCATGCTTATTATAAAACTGTCAAGAATTCTCTTGAAATAGTAATATTTTGCACACTTTTGTTTCACTGTCTAGAATGTTATTTGAACTTATATGCTGATGGATTTTGTGTGAAAATATTATACAAAGACACACACACACTCTTGAACTGTAAGAAGTCTTGAATTTATAAGATTGTCTGAAACAAATATCATAAAGACGTTCTGCTGTTAATTAATACATTTTAATTGAACATATGTTGTAGTAGGAGAACAGTGCTGTGTGAAAATATTATACAAAGACACACACACACTCTTGAACTGTAAGAGGGTCTTGAATTTATAAGATTGTCTGAAACAAATATCATAAAGAACTTCTGCTGTTAATTTAATACATTTTAATTGAACATACGTTGTGGTACGAGAACAGTGCTGATATCAAAGCCTGTCAATGGACATGTTAATAAACCCATTCCATCCACCTCTTTATCAACAATGCAACATGAATATCCAAGCCTGCTTGGGATGTTACCAGTGTTCTGAAAAGATAATGGTGCCTTCAGCTTCAGGGTCATACAGTCCAAGTCCCCATGCTTGGACTGCTTGACTCTCAAGAAGACTGCACTGCATTTCTTCAAAACATTGGTAACTATTTATGAATCAGCATGGTCTAGCATCCGATAAGTTTTTCATGTTTAGCATTGTCACTCTGAAAACCTTAAATCTCTCACAACGGTAAACAACCTGTATAAATCATGAAGTTCCTCCCTGTGTAATGCCCAGATATGTATATTCTGGGGCACTTTGTTTGCATACACATGTAACTTTGTTTTTACCTCAGACACACCCATTAGAACCAATGAGAAAAATTATTATTTGTTTATCCCTGCATTCAGCAGTTTGGGAAGTAAATGGAATAATAACAGTTTTCAAACTATGTACTATGAAATTTTTGTTAAGTTTATTCCTCATAATTTCATCTTGAACTCACCACTCCCTCATTCAAGAGTCCCCTTGGAAAGGCTAATATTTATGTATTTATCTTTCATTCTATAGTCTGTCTTAAGACAGGTCCACAGTTTGATCTAGTGCTTCATCTCTCAATTTCCACTATCCTCTCATTTCCATAAGGTCAACCAGTAGCTGTGTACGTCGTATTCTTCGTCTTCTCATCACTTCTGTCATTCTCTCCAACTTTCCTTCAATAAAATGTTATAGAAGACAGTTTCTTTGCAAAATGTGACCAACCCAATTAGCCCTCCTCTTCTTTATTGTGGGTAGGGTGTTCCTTTCTTCCTTGACTGTATGTTATACTTCTTCATTTCTCACTTGATACGTCCAGCTGATCTTCACCATCCTTCTGCAGCACCATATTTCAAATTTTCTGGGTATTTCTGATATACTTTCTGAAGTGTGCATTTTTTACCACTATGCAAATTCTCATAACCTTAGTTTTTTCCACCTTCATTTCTATTTGATAGCATCATCCAATTTCAGTTAGTCTAGCAGTCATGTCCTGTAGCACCATTTATTCCTTAGCCAATAGCTCAAGGACATCTGTTTATTTCACAGTACATATTACTTATCCTCCTTTTTTGAAGTCTCCTAACCCTCTAAGGGCTCCCTTGTTAAGGTACCTGCTGTATAAGTTTAAATAGAATCAGTGACAGCAGCCTTTTCTAACTCCTTTTTTAATCTTCACACTTTATCTCCCTTTGATACAGTCTTAGTTTAACTTTCTGAGCCATGTAAAATTTCCTGATCAGTCTTCTTTCGTGCCAGTTGATTCCCGTTTCATTTAGGATGTGCGTTAATTTGGTCCAGTTTATACGATCGAATGCCTTCTGCCAGTCTGTGAAGCAAGCACACAGTTGTTCGTCTGTACCAAACGTTCATTCTGATATTCTCAACATCCCATTTGCATCTGTAGTTCCTTTCCATCCTCTAAATTCAAATTGATCTTCTCGAAGTACGTCCTTGATTTTCATTTCAGTCCTTGTAAGTATCCTCACTTCTATCTTGCAATGATGCTGTTTGTGTGATGGTTGTTGCATTTTGTAGCTTCTGATTTTGTTTAAGGCAGTCATTGTAGCTTATATGTGGTGAAAAAATGTTCTGCCATTTACAAACCCTGAAGTTTCAGTACTGGTTCAAAAACGCCATCTCTGAGGTCTTTCCTCAGCCTGCTCTAGTGTGCACGTGTGTGTGTGTGTGTGTGTGTGTGTGCGCGTGCGCGCATGCGTGCAGGTGGGTGGGTGGGTGCGTGTGCACACACTAGTATGTTCCATAACATGCCAGTTTAGCAGTGAACTGTTGTTAGGGCCCTGTGCAACTTTATAGAATGGTTCTGTACCTGCTTGTTCAGTGATGGCATGTCGGTTGACTATTAGCTATGCATGCTTCTGTGTTGTTTTGAAAGAGTGGAGGTCTCATACTCTTTCCCATTCCTCTAACACTGCAGTTTGAATTTACAGCTTTTTGTGGAAGAAAAAGTGGTACCCTTTTAAGGCTGTTTGCATTTCCATGGAGTACAATAGATAAATTATAAAGGAGGGATTTTGAATTGATTTGGCACAGTGACAGTCCAGATGAAAATCACAAGAATTACATAATCCTGGTGTCTCCATTGTAAGTGAACTCTTCCGAAAATTATGAAAATGACATTGGCATGTATTTGTGTAGGGAGTGGTTGAATTATGAAAACATTTTATGTAATTAAAATATTAGTTACATGTCTGTGTATGGACATTTGACTGTATGAAAAAAGTAGCAAAAAGCAAAGAGACAAATTGTAAAATATTAAATCTTACGCAAAACGCTGCGTGTCAGATGTTAACTGGTATTCACCTGCAGCTTTGAATCAGTAATTGGAGTTTCAAAGCACGTATATGTCTGTTAGTTTTTCTAGCAGACTCTGTGCACCACCAACTTTTTCTTAATACTGTCACTAATTTGTGTTTTTTATTTGTAAGAATTCTGCACAGGAGCTTTATGTTGTATTTCTTTACTTTATACATGCAGCCTGTTTTCCTGAGCTTTCACTTCGTACATGACGGGAACACTGGCAGGTATAAGCAGTAACACTTGTCCTTTCTTGACAGTTTTGCTTTAGTGCTGCATTTGGTAGAAAGTGAATAGATGGTGCTTTATGATTTTACACTTTGTTGTTGTTGTTGTTGTTGTTGTTGTTGTTGTTGTTTGCATGTGTGTGCATGCACACATGCAGACATTTTCAAAATTTTTTATGTATATCAGTTTTATAAGCATTATTTATTTTTGTTTGTGATGTCATTTTTATTTTCTCTGATTCATAGTATATAGAAATATGGAAATGCTGAATTTGAACACAGTGTTGCCTGAAAAGTGACATTGAACTTTAAATTATGATAATAATTTTATCCCCTACAGCAGTATTTCTCAACACTTTTGAGCCATGGCCTAGATGAGACTAATGCTTTTGTTTTGCAGGCCAATGAATTAGAAATAAGGGATGTAAAATACAAAACCATGAATTGGCATAATGAATGCGACATTTTAATGAATGAATTAAATGAATATAATCGTAATATTTTGTAAAATCAGTACTTACTCATTGTTTCGTGACCCACTCAGAATGGGTTGAGAAATGCTGTTTTAGGGTGTGGGAATTCACTGGTACTGCTTGAAGCAAATTGTGTTTTTCTTATTATTTTCAAGGAGAGAAAATCAAGGTCCTAAGTATTCCTGGTGAATACTTCGACAGTCCTTTTATTGAAAATACATTATCATATTAGAGAAATTTGTACAGTAGAACAAAATGTTTTTAAGTTTTGCAAGTTGTTAAGTTTTGCCAGATCTTTTTTGTAGCCATTCTTCCCATGTTCCCTCTTCTTTTTTGTTGTGTAAACAAAGACAGATGCCTTTAAGAATAAATTCTAGCTTTTAAGGCAATTATTATGAGTTTTTCCCATTAAATTTCATGATGTTTTTATGCCACATTGTTTATATCCTTTTTAGGACTGGGTTGTATTGAATTAGTTTGATTAATTGTGTGGATTTTTTTATGTTCTGCAATCTAGAACATGAAATTAGAAGTTGCTGAGAGCTGCAGCTTTCTCTTATGAAACAGCCGATTATATCTTTCTTTGCTCACAGCCTTGTTGATAGTTTGATCTAAAGCATAGCACAGACCTTTTATTTTTAGTTCTGTATCTAATTTAGTTGGCAGGCACAGTTACCAATCAGTCAAGTCATTGGCACACACTGTCATGCTTTGTCACCATTTGTTTTCTTATCTTTAATTGCCGGTGTTTTAAAATTATCCCTATACATGTTTCATAAGTTGCCTTCATATTTGTCAAGTCAGCACAACAGAAATTTCAAGAAATGTTTGAAGAATGAAGTTAACTTAGTAACAAGGTACAAAACAATTTTTTTCCCCTCCCCCCACACAACTATCACAACTAAATTCTTTTAGTATGTCTCAAAATCAAATTATTTATTCCGTCAGAACACAACAACATATACAATTATCAGCATCCAAGCATGGCTACATGTTTCGGTACCTTCCTAGACCATCCTCATTACAAAGACATTGTCAGTTAAAGTAGATGTTAGCACAGCACTTCTTGACCTTAGTTCTTAAGTTCTTATACAAACTGATGGATTTAGCTTGACTGGCTAAAGTTGTTTTAATAGAAGACGTCCTGTTGTGCTTTAATTCTCAAAATAAAATCAAATGATTTACACTGTTAGAACACAACAATATATACAGTCATCAGCATCAAGCATGGCAACATGTTTTGGTCCCTTCCTAGACCATCGGATGGTCAACTTCTCAAATCTCAGAACAGTTTGATGAGCTGAGAATAATTAAATTTAAAAAAGTACCTTTTCCATAGAGATGTGGAAAAAATTATGAGTTTAAAAGGTACGGTGTTAAAATAATGAACATCATAAATAGTAAACTAGTACTTCCAGATTAAGTTATTGGTTTGTGGGTCTTTTATATTTTAAGTTTCCTGATATACACTCTCAGTTGGAGAAATGTACCATATATTCTTGAATCTAATCCACATCCGAATCTAATCCGCACTAGTTTTTGCCGATTTCTTAAACGAAAAAAGTTAGTTCGCGGTTCTAATCCACACCTTTCCTTCAACCGCCCCTTGGCTACAAGGCAGACTGATTGAATAATATTGGATGTTATCAATGCTTTAACCCTTATCCGACTAATGTGCCGTGTGTGAAGTGGCCATTTAACTGCCAGCGGTACAAACGCACCACAGCTGATTAGCGCTGCGGCCATTTAAATGCTTCGTACATTCATGTAGAGGCATAGTATTAGAGCCCCACAAGTTAACTCCACATTATATAATGGTTTGTGGTCATATTCACACTCCGGCCACTTTACCCAATTATGTCCATATGCACCTCATGAATAAAGCACTTCGCAGATGGCCTGCAATCTTAGAAACCTTGTATGTTTATTTCACTATGCTGTGCAACAGGGGGCCTTTCATTACCTTCTCACGATACGTTAGCAGTGTGGGCAACGCAGTCACCATACCTTGAACGAAGCCTCGTTCAATCTGCCAAGTGTTGCTGTCTACAGGAACATCTAAATAACGGCATGTTTTGTAGCAGAATGTTCCTGCTGTGTACCCCGCTGAAATATGACCATATACTGTACCTAATATCGCTGCTGATATATGGCACGCTGTTTCCCAGCCAAAACAAACCAAGTCACTGTGTGACTGTTGCCCGATATTTGACTACAAGTACTAAAATGGACTAAGCACCAACTTTCTTTGTATCATAATTTGTCAATGTTATATGGTTTCTTTCATACCTGTCTTACATTTAGTTCAGATTATGCCCTCTTACAGTAGGAAAACAATGAACAGGATGCATACCAAAATAAATATATTACTGGCTGCACTGTGATGTCACACTTTTTATGCTGAAATTGAAATGCCTCATTGCTCAACTCCACTTGGGGTTATAATTTCAACTGAAGGAATACCAGTAAACAGACTGCTTGTTACAATTTTTTGTGTACCCTATTTATGGAAGAGGGATGCCAGAAATCTAAAAGACTATCATATATGGCAAAGTTCAAATGTGAAGTTATTCGGTGCGCAGAGGATAAGGGAAACTGCAAAGCTGCTGCAGTTTTTGAAGTTGATGAAAGCAACATTCGACTGTGCCAGAAACACAAGGCAGTGATCAGTGGGTGTGAGGTGTCACAAAAGAAATTCACTGGTCCCAAGAAAGGACGATTTCCTGAAATTGATGATGCAGTCTTCACGTTCTTTCATGAGAGACACAAGACTGGACTGTTTGTGAGTTATGATCTACTTCACAAGGAGGTGATAAAAAAGGCCAACTCTTTGAACATTCCTCAATGTCATTTTAAAGCCAGTAAAGGATGGGCCATAAGGGTCATGTTCTAGATGGGGCTAGCATTGCAGCATAGGATGACGATATACCAGAAGATCCCAAAAGATTCTGAACAAAAGTTGTTGAATTATCAGCGGTACATCACCAACCTGAGGAAGACGGAAAATTTTCTGATGGGGCAAATGGCCATTGCTGATGAAAGAGCCATTTATCTTGATACGCCGCCAAACTACACGTTGGAGAAGAAAGGTGCGAAGAATGTACTTTTGAATACCACTGGGTGCAGAAGGCTTCACCTAACAGTAATGCTGGCAGCATCTGCTGATGGGAGAAAACTACCACCCCTACTAATTTTGAAAAGGAAGACTTCACTCAAATCAGAGGCGTTTCCGAAGGACGTTATAGTCAGGGCCCAGGAAGAAGGATGGATGACAGGAGCTGATGTCGGAGTGGCTGAAAATAGTGTGGGGTCACAGCCCTAGAGCCTTCTTAAATCAACCATCAATGCTTGTCCTTGATGCAACCAAAGGGCATCTCACTGATTCCGTGAAGAACCAGCTCGACAAGATGAAAACTGGGCTTGTCATCCTGGGTGGAATGACATCAGTGTTGCAACAAATGGACGTAACCATTAACAAGCCGTTTAAAGACAGGCTGATGCAACAATATCTGACCTGGATAGCGGATCCTGCCCATAAGTTAACAGAAACTGGAAAAATAAAATGTGCAGCTCCTTCAGAAGTTGCACGGTGGGTGTCGGCAGCATGGAAAGCCATCCCGGAGAGCATTATCATCAGATCTTTCAAGAAGTGTTGCATAAGCAATGTTTGGATGGATCAGAAGATGACATTCTGTGGGAGGATGATGGTTAAGATAAAGATGATAGTGACTGGATGACAGACTACGATTCAGTTATGAGTGATGATGGCGAGTCTGATGAATAATAAATTATAAATATTATATAATATTATAAATAATAAATAAAATAATAAATTATTGTATTGTATTTTTCTTACGGCACGTACAGCAGCTCTGTCATTTTTCCAAAATCCAGCTCACGACTGCAAATCTAATCCGCACACGATTCTAATCCGCATCTGATTTTTTAGCCCTCTGAAACTGTAAAAAGGGTGTAGATTAGATTCGAGAACATGCGGTATATGATATCATCACTTGTACTTTTCTTGTTGTTCTGCCAATTGATCTTCATCAAATTGTGTAACTGTATTCAGAGATATAATTGTAAATGGGATACATTGAAATAAACTGTGTGTGTAAAGGTTTTAATATTTTGTTCATGAGAGCATGTATGTTTGTACTTTCGAAATACAAATAAGTGTTGTAAATCCCTTGGTATTGTATAGGCCTCCTTACACTAGCATTGCATAGGAAATACTGAGTGGAACAGGTATCTAATGGGGTTGTTTCTATTGGATAGTGTTCAGAATCTTGTTATGGCCGATCATATGTTTATCACTTATTTGGTCCCCCCCCCCCCCC
>Ga0209755_10007802_pt1 | contig 11545 bp, 11 predicted proteins | sample TergutCo191P1_FD_187301 | JGI IMG/M metagenome (GOLD analysis project Ga0209755, IMG submission 187301) | Cornitermes sp. P1 segment gut microbial communities from Petit-Saut dam, French Guiana - Co191P1 (SPAdes) (version 2) | ecosystem: Host-associated > Arthropoda: Insects > Digestive system...
CCATCTATGCACTATCACCCACTCAGTACAGAAATTAGTAATGTTTCATACCTGAGATTTGAGGTTCCCATAAAAATTTAAATAAATACAACTGTCATCTGTGATGCAACACCATGAAGTACAGACAGCAGAAACTTACAAGTGTTGCTCCCTGTCTTCTATCCTAAAGATGGTGGCAGCAAGCCCTACGAAACAACCATTTCCCATACCCTATAATTAGTGCCATTTACTGGTGCATACCTGAGACTAAGATCTGGAGATGCACATCGTACAACAGGGCTTGGAACTGGTGGAACAACTCGGAATGCAAATGTCACATAATTCTTCCATACATGCATATACACATCCCTTTCATTCACAGGCTTCTTCACAGTCGCTGATCCCCTCAATAAAGATGCTCTATTATCATTGACAGGCCTGCATTAAAAAAAAATCAGAACATAAAATTCATTAATAACCTACATATTGCTTGATATAACGCATGTCTTCTACACACCTTTCATTGTGCACTGTGCACACAGCAAGCTAATTTAAAACTTCTTAAGCTGTTATTTGCACTAACATACAATGTTAAAGAATTAGGATTAACAGCATGAACTGAATCAAGCTCCTCATAATAAGGTTCAGTAGTGGACTCAGAGAATGATTATCAGTTTATCAAGTAGTACTCCGTGGTGTTATTAAGAACCTCACAGTGCTGATACTTACGTTGGGTCAACAACTGTGAAGAGAGGATTTATTCTGCCATACACAATTGGCCAGGAATGCATTACAGCAGATGGACACAGTGTAAGAACACGACCTCTTTCCAGAAAGCCAAATAAACAAGTACTCCATGGATCAACACCATTTAGGTTCAACGATGAAGAACTTTTGGTGCTGTTTTCATCCTGGAAACCTTAGAGAATGGAATACATTAAGTCACACTGACATGCACATCATCAGTTGAAAATTCAGTACCCAATACAAATAGTAATGCTTAACATCCTGTCAGAAATATTGTACTGTAAGTACACCCCAACCCAATCCAACTTGTACATGTATGAGTGGTTTATGTATACATGAGTATATTTATTTTATATGAGTAATTCCGGAACAGTCTTCTTTCTAAGTGCATGATCCAATACCCAATAAATATGTGCTCTGTTAATACTGTGAACTGTTAATACTGACAAAATATCCCTGATTCTGAACCAAAGACCTAGCGATTGCACGCACTACGCATGTGCGCATGCCCACACACACACACACACACACACACAAATACCTGCAGTCCAAATGCATGAGCTGCGGTCTGCAATCCATTGCAGATCTATATTTGAAGTTGAGAGCACAGCAGACTTTTCTGCAGGTGGCAGCATTCCCAGACATTTCTCCATCACTTGTGGACAACAGCGGTCCATTACATCAATAACTGGTTGGTCATCTTCACAGCATCCTAAACTTTTTATCAAAGTCTTTACCTCTCGCAGAATATGGACGGACAAACGACGCGGATACAGACGACAGTTACATAACATAACTAGGGCAAACCCTTCCACAAGATGAAAAACATTTAAGACAGGTTCCATTTTCTGCAAAAATAAATGAAGTATAATATAGAGACTGTTTTTACAATGACATTAACATCTTACATTTCCAAATATAAACAGCTTCAAATATCATATTTACCTACCTATTTTCTCACACCTAATCATAGAAAAATTTATTTTCTCTATCACAATTTCCCCTCTCAACAATGAATTAATGGTATGAGATGTTTTCATATTACTTTCTAAACACACAACTTACTTAAAATTGGTGAGGAAATCATTACATTACCAGTAAAATTACTACACTGGCATCAACTCCATAGAGCTCCTTTTGAATGCTATAATAAATAGTATAGCAATAACCATAAATATTCATACAAACCTACAAATGTTCAATTACTATTATTAAAAATATGATTATGTTCTACAAATGCTAAATTATTAAAAAATTATTTAAACTGAGGGGTAAAGTACACACGGCTTACATTTTAAATGATAACAAAGAAAAAACTAAACCAAAGTGCATATAGGAATTCAGTTGCAATTATGTTACCTAGGTACTAAATATAGTACAAAATGAACACCAGCAATTTACAGACAGCAAACTAAATGTGACTACAAAAATGACACATTTCCTTTTGTAAACTATGAGGTTCCTGTATCTTGTCACATTGACTGACAAACAGTTAACTGAAATTTCAGAAGTGTGAACTGCCTCCATCTTACAGGGTCAGGCAGTCCTAGATGATCCTGAAGACTGAGGCATTATGCTACGCCAAGATGTCTGCTAATCTATTTACCACATGACATGACATAACATGCCAAGAGACATTCATCTTCATATCTATGGTGTACAAAACTCTGTACTCACTTGAATATGATCAGTCTTTCTAGCCACCTGCATATCTCTATTCCCTCCACGATTTCCATCAGCTCCTGTTCCATCTTTTGAGCCTCGTAATGAATTTGGAGTTAATGCATTCTTCCAGCTAGTAAGTAACTGTAGCAACATACGTAGCCCATTATCCACCAACTGTGGAAATGTATCTTGGACATCTCGAGCAAGAAACTGTGTGAATCCTGAAAACAAAATGCCAAATTTTCACCTCAGTGTTGTAAAATTACACATCCAACAAATTCAGACTTAAAACACTCTCTGTGTAATGAAAAGGACCACTACTGTAGCTTCTACACCTTAATCCATGACTGATCAAGAGATCTGCAACCTTATTATATGCACCCTCAAGCATGTTAGGTCATTTAAGCATCTGCAATAATTTCACAACTCAGTCTGTAAACTTTTAAGTACTAGGCAGCCTCGTTATTTATGGTCAGTTGCACTCAGAAAAACGCTACTTAGAGTGAATAATGTAAATATGGGTTAATGAGGATCACACTGGCATTTACAGTACTTTTCACAAACAAATCATGCACAAGAGCCCATTTCATGAGTAGAAGAGTGGAAGAAATAGCTGATGCACATGCAACTGAAACCATTTTATGCTGGAAAATTTATGGTGCAGGAATGTCATTCTCTGACGCGTGGAACATTTTTATGTATAGTTCCTCAAAGTTTGGCCCTGAATTTAAGGAAATGGCTATCAGAGAGTTGGATAACATGGAGTCCACTGTAAACCACCAACCCATGGTTGATGGTTGACAGTTATGTTTATGTCATTACAGTTTCAAATGCTGAGATTATGTAGCATCAGCCCAGTGAATGGCAAGATGATAACAGAACACAAGTATACAAGGAAAAGGAATGTGGACAACTGTAACATATTTTAAAGTAACACACCAGCAGCCACCTGGAAAGAATGAGCAAGCCATGAGAAATTTGAGGCAGGATATTCAGCAGTTTGGCTGAGACATGAAAGGGGCACTTCCCAGAAATATATCTCAAGACTATTACCACTGTAGTGTTTACACATCAGTAACAAAAGCAAGATGACAATACAACTATCTCGGCACCACAAAATCAACACAGAATTAGGGCAAGTGAGAATAACACCTTGAAATGAACTGCAAAATAGCACAAATGTTAATTCACAGTTCTTGTTTGCCACATGTTACAGTATGAAACGTATGAAGAAAGTAGATTTTCTGAAGTTCTTTCCAGAACTTGTTTTTAACATATGAAATATGCAGAACTGGAAGTTTTCATGAAAGCCTCAGACTTGAAACTGCAGAAATTCAGACATAAAAGGTTCATGCTAGTTATGAACCACTAAGAGAAAGGATTACATAATTTACAAATTCATCTTACCCTAGCATAATACTCACCATGTATAACATCTTGCCTCCAGTCTGGAAAATCCATCACTAGTGTTTGCAGACTTTGATATGCCAAACCTCTTAATTCTTCATCCATGTGAACTGTTAACCTTGCCAAGAGATCAACTAATTCAGTACCAGTCATCCCATCTGGTATGACACGTGGAACAGCAGCAACACATGTTCTAAAAAGATCTATGCGTGGCTTTCGTTCACCGGTCAACATTTCATCTGGTTCCTGGAAAGGAAAAACTCAATGTGACACTCCTTAAATTAGTCACATAATTCAACACCATTCTTCTTTGCGATATTATTAATGAAGCACTGAAGTGACTTTAATTATTATCGATTAACACTTTTATGCACATGATGTACTACTAACCTTATTAACATTCTGTGTACTCGTCATCATGAGTGGCCGTCCGTAGTGAACATCTAATGCCCTAAGAATATCCACAAACACTCGTCGAACGTGAGGGAAATAGGAAGACATCCCAATACTGCGTGCTGTGTCTTCAGTCAACATCTAGTTAAATAAGAAAATAAAATTACAAGCAATTACAATTACAATTCAGAAAGTCAAATTCAGGAAGTAACAAAGGAGCACAACAGAAATTGGTAATAACTTTATATCAAGTAGTGTTAGTCATTTCATTATATAATTATGTCCCAGAAAACTGGAGTTTATGGTACTAATAATATAAAAAATGCTACAAGTAAAACAAAGATTTCTGTTTAAACAGCATTACAATTAGTGAGAATGAAACAGCACAGACACAGGACAAGGACAATTTACTTTTAGTTAATATTTAAATTCCCCTATTGGCCAATTACTTTCAAAGAAAAGTCTTAACAAATCATTCTAAATCAATATGAACCATTTCTGAGGATGTTACTTCCCACATTTGAGACCACTTTCATAACTGTGACTCCAATTGCTGTGATGCAAAAAAAAAAAACTCATTAAAAAAAGTCAAATGTCATAAACTGCAACAACAGTGGTATTAAACAGAACAAAATTCAGTCTCCTCACAACTCAAAAAATAAATGAATATATAAGATATCCAGACAGCATAATAACATCAAATGTGAGCTCTGCAGTTCTCACAGCACAGTTTCTGAACACTGTCTTCTGGGATGCAATACGGTGTCAGTGAGTGAGGGGTTCAAGGAATATAACCTGTAACCCCTTCTCCTTTGAGGATTAAGGCCACAAATTTCCCTCAAATTTCAGGAACCACTCACCCTATACACAGCATAATAACCCATAAGAATTCAATCCTCAAACATTAGAATAACAATGTCAGGTATCCCAAGAAAACTTGCTGTTGGTAACACACTACCATCAATTAAAATGTATTTTTTCAGGATGTGTACCATATATTCAGCTGAAGTACATGTCCAATCTGCACCCACATTTTTCTTCAAATAAATTATATGGAAATAACAATATTCCATGTTCATTATGACAGCTTTATTAACATTAATACAACTTACTGGAGGCAAAAGAGGAGAGGGCACCAAACACACAAGTAATTACAAATTATGAAGAATGCAAAACAATGATATATACCTTATTTAGGAATGTCTTCTTAACTCGGAGAGTGTTGCCTGAAGGAAGAACTCCCATTGTACGAGGCATGGGTGGCTCACCTTCCTTCTGTTGCAAACTGTCTGCCACTACAAGGAAAGCTCTAAGTCCAATACTCATTCTTTCAGGTGTGAGAATGATCTTAAAGGGTCGCCCAACTGACAGCAAGTCAAACACTATCTCACGCATTGCAAAATCCAAACGTTCCTGTCACAGAAATGAACGGCCAATAACATTCTCTGTATGACAGCTCTAAGGCAACTCCAAAACATCTACTTTAGGATTTATGGAACAAGCGAAGTTCAACAAACCATGTTCACAGTACTATTTAAGACCTTGGATAGAATTCTGGAAAAATCATTATGTAATAACAAGCTCCAAAATAAACAAAAAGCCTCTTTATAACCAATCACTCTGTAACAAAGAAATACACAAACACACAATTAATTAATTAGGTTATTTATTTATTCATTCATTCATTCATTCATTCTGCTTCATCAATTCACTCCAGGTCCACAAAACTTCCTTTCCTTACATTTCTCCCTTCCTATTTGTTATGTGCCACAGCCCTACCCCAGTCCACCCTACACCAATAACTACCACATCCTTAGCTTATCCATCTAACTTGTGATGTTGGAAACCTTGGCTAAATAAAGGTGGAGATTTGCTGATCAACCGCTGCTATTAGTACCACAACTCACCTCCAGAAAGTTAAGATGCAAGTGGAAATAATTTATACCGACAGTGCTGCTGCTACCAATCTGTTAGTGTCTCTCACCCCTTGTCATACATCATTTCTTATACATCTTTAACAGTCACTGATGCAACCCCAAACAGTTGTAGCCACAGTTCCTTCCTTTTATCAAGGTCATGCAAAAGAAAGAGAAGGAAGAAGTAACTGGTGTTATGATATGTGCAAACTGGAGTGCAGAAGTTCTGAGGAATGTTCACACTAATGCTGAATAACATTCTCTCTAACCCCCTATAAAACATGCTGGTATGGCACAGCCAGCTGACTTGTCATGGTCATGGACTTCAAACTGCTGGGTTGTTACAAGAACCTACTTGATGTTCCCCCTTCAACCAAAGACAAAATTATAGACTTACTTTTAGTCTGGTATATCACACACAGTTACACCTATCAGTACTCTAACATGAAGGGGTAGACAAGGCACAAAAACCCACATTTCTGTCTGTAACTGGTGTTACAAAGGAATGGAAACAGGTATGGATAAAAATGAAAATGCTGCACAAGGTGAGGCTGGCAAAGCATAACAGTGAACATAGGCAGGATGGAGGGAGGCTTGCTGACAGATATTTCATTCCTCCTTTTCCCACTTGTGCTTCCATAACTCTCATTTCTCAAAGGAATACATAATAGTGGTGCCTGTATGATACAATGAGTGAATATTAATGATACAGCATTCAAGCACTATTCTTGTATGGTACGTATGTATGACAGTGGTCTTTTACAGTGAATGTTGATCTCCAGATGTTGTATCTGAAATTAAATTTTGAGATTGGAATGGCTTGGGCATGCATAAGAATGGATGGTAAAGTGACAGAAAGAATTCAAGAAACTACCAGAAAATGCACTATATTACATTATAAAGTTTTTACAATTAATACACTATAACTCTGACATGTTTCAACCCTTTGTGGGTCACTCTGAAGGAGGGCATGTCAATCGATTTATAACCTACGTTTTATACAAATACTGATGTACACTCTCTGAGGATAACCCAAAAAAGGGTCGAAACATTTCAGTGTTTTTATTGTAAAAACTTTATAGTATAATATAGTACATTTGTTGGTATTTTCTTTAATTTTAATAAATGGTGCATGGATCTGAATACCACAAAAGACAGAAAGGAAGGTAATGGAAGGTAAACCAGTAGAAGGGTTGAAAAAATGAAGAACTAGACTAAGGTGGTTGGATGACACTGAATTGGACTTCAAGAATATGGATGTACAAAGACGAAGAACAAGATCTTTGGACAGAACAGAATGGGCATCTGTTATGAGGAAAGCCAAGGTCAAACTTGAAGGACTGTAGTGCTCAGGAAGAAGAAAAATATCAGTCAGCCCTTATGCAACTTGACTGTCTCATCTCACAGTTTTGGAACTAGCACATCATAACATATTCAAATACAAAAAAAAATTATGCAACCTTACAGCCCTATTTTTGTTCTGTGGTAGAGAGAGACATCTTGCCATCTTATGTTGTTTAATTCTATCATGTTCCAATTTACCAACATAATTCACTCAGTTTCAGTGTTATAGAATAGCTCACAGTTTCCATACACAATCCTGTGCCATCACTAATTATGAAAATATAATAATAAAATATCCCATTTGATTCCAGATGTGCTATTTACATTGTCAAACAAAAATAAACGTACAATGAGTGTTTGCTATAATGAAAATTTTTCATGTGATTATAAATTCTCATCATAATAGAAATGCACTGTACATATATGATTCCAACATAAACCTAAAACTGTTCTCTGCAAATACTAACAACTTCCACAATCTTCTTATTTTTGCTCTACCAACTGTAACAGTAAACTGATAATACCAGTCCATACTTCACTTAATTATGAATATAATAAACAAGTACCTGAGCAATGAATTGTATGATCTTGACAAAGATATTAAGTGGAGTATCTCTTGGTACAACAGCTTTCGAGCCCTTCGGGAACAAGGAGTTAACGATACTCTGCAAACGTGACTGTGTCGCAGAATTGCTTTCACACTTGATTCGAATCATGTAGACCCACAGCAAGCGGTACAGTGATTCTGTAACAAAACCTTTTGCATAAGAATAAAAATAAGAAACTACTGGTTGCAGAATGATACTGAGGAACTGCATTACACAAACCTAGAGCAACACGGCACATCTTGGGGTCTCGGTTCTTAAGATGTGACAGGCACATTGCCAGGAAGTAATGCCAGTTCTGAAGAAAGAAAATCTTCTGACTGACACACAGAAGACATGTGACTAGGGGAAAGAGAGCTAGTCTGTGTTTTGACTTAGTACACATATCCAGTGTCTGTGAATACAACATCTCCACAAAGTTCTTCAAACATGGAACATTCACTTCATTTTTCACAGTCTGTAAAGGAAAAACACAAGTACTATGAACACTTGTTCTTTTAATATCTTCCTTTAAGGAAAAAGGGTAATATTTCAAAGAGTGTTAGCTCAACTGCTAAGTGAGTATACAGATATTGCTATGAAGTCCAACACATTTAAAAACACAACTTCTCCACCACCCAAAATCTTAAAAAATGACAATACTAAATTAAATGTTCACTATTTCACTCAGTGGAATTCTACTGTAGATGTTGAGGGTCATTTTGCAGGTCAACAGATTTCCTGCCACTTACAATATCATAAAGAATGAATGCCATATCACAACAGACTACCACTTGACCCTACTCCCAGCCAGTTAAATCCAGTTCCCAAAACAACATATTATTCTTAACAGTCACTTTAACGTTATCACCCATCCATCCACAAGTATCTCAAATCCCCTTTCCTAAGTTCTTACTGAAACTGTGCATACACACTCTTTACCTCTTCCATGTGTGTTACAGTCCCAAAAATAAAATATCTGGATGTGTTCATACCTGAATTTAAAAAAAAAAAAAGTTACTTTCTACAGCCCTAATTTCATCTATTTATGGAGTAAAGTCACATATCTCTTAGCATGTACAGCCCATCATCCTCATTACGGTCAACAACAACAACAACATCAGCAGCCACAGCATCAATATCAACATCATCACCACAACCACCACCACCAATTCAAGGCAGGTTTCAAGATCTGTTATGGTTATACAGAAATTCACATACATCATCTTCAGATCTTCTACTAAAACTTTAGTTTAATGACATTCACATATGAAAACCCTATCCAGATAAGGTTAATTAATACATACAAAGTCTCATCAGAAAAACATATTTACCCTAAGTAGAGTAAAAAAAAGCAATACTTGCTTTCTCATCTGAAGGTTCTTAATTTGAAAATTAATTCTTCCCACCTATTGGCTGATATTTCCTCAAAAGCAACAGCAGAAACTTGTGACAAGCAAAACAAATTTCTGAACATATTATACAGAACACGGCCAACACAATGAATTAAAAATCTGGACTGATTTAAACACTACACTCAAAACTACTTACAGCGGCAACAGGGACTAGAATTTCAACAAAGAGACCAGCCAGAGCATGTTTCACATCTTTATCCTTAACTTCAAGGAAATACTGGGCACATTCTTGCATAAACTGAAATGATGCTTCAAATTCCTCAATTGGCACCATCTGGAAATAATATGTGAAGGAGAGCATTACAGATAGGAAAAACATAAAAGAGGAAAAAAGGTGAAAGCTTCAACATAACTTACACAAAAGTAAAAACCCCTTATATTTTTTAAAGTAACACTTTCTCATTATAAAACAAAAATAAATCTGTGTGTGTGTGTGTGTGTGTGTGTGTGTGTGTGTGTGTGTGAGACAGAGAGAGAGAGAGAGCGCACACGCGCGCGCGCGCGCATGCATGCATGGGCGTGAGCACGCATTGTATGTCGGCACGTATATATATATATATATATATATATATGTGAGAATGTGTTGTTACAGATGTACACGCAGCACTTTGTGTGGGATAATGAATGTCAAAATACATAAAGCTTTATAAAAAAGTACGACTAGCCAGTACAGTAACAGCTGACTCTGCAAAGACCTAAACACTACCAAAATTTTTGGGATTAACATCTATAAACCTAGACACTACACACCAGACAATTCTATTACAAGTGAAAATGTCTGACAAGTAGTCACAAGCTTCTACATTACTCGAGACTGAATTCACCTTTACCTGTTATTTTGTATGAAAGCAATTCCAGGTTTCTCAACCTACATGAAGAAGACTTGCAATCTGCTATCCTTGGAGCTCACTCAATTTCCATATCACAGTAAACAACTACTGTTTTATACAACAAAAATACCTTTACTCGGAAAAACTTCATGCCCATAAGAAGCGATATAATGCTCTGTGTTGTGTTTGGACTTGGTTCCTTGCTCTTAAGCTCCTTCAGTTCAGCCATGAACCTCTTGCGAACAGACATAAATCGTGACTGGGCCAAGGTTCCAATAACTTCTGCATACAAATCAGCTATAATGTGTATATTTGCTGCATTTGGTCCACTCTGAATTCTGGAAGGTTAAATCAAAATATCAATGACTCAGAATTAATATTTAAGTTCACAAACACAAAGATGCAAAGATGTCATGACAAAAAAGCCAACACACAATGGACACTGCCTTACCTAACACTAGCAAATTCAGATTTATTATCAGTACTTTAGTGTCAACAAATTTAATTGCCATTCATTATTACATGGCTGTGACTCTCAGGCACAAATAGGGTAAATGGAATTCATGAAAAGTTACAACAGTTTATTCAAAACCCACAATACATACACCTTTAGGCCGATACTACAGTAACTTTATACTCAAAAAAGCTTAAGTACTCAAGATTGCTCATGGAATATGTTACAAAAACCTCTGAAGAAGAAATAGCATTAAGAATTAAAGTGGAATCACATACTTAAAAAGACAATGAAAGAAAATTCTAAGTTCATACAAAAACTCTATCACAGTACTTGAATATTTTTTAACAGCCTTGATTATTCTATTCACTGGCAAGGATGCAAAGTACATAACATCCTTGGGTACTCTTCATTAGGTCTGTCAAAGAAGGCAATAAAAGAAAATTAATTTTCATATATATTAAACATTTGAAGGTCATTAAAAAAGATGTTCATTTCCTCTTTTCACTTTTTCCAACCATACATGTAAATACTGTAACAAATTCTTTACTTTCTTGCAAAATTATGATACAAATGTGACCCCTCACACTTGGAAATACCATTTCTAAGGGATATTAATGTATCAATTTACACACAGAATTCCAGGAATAAATGTCTTCATGAACTACCAACTAAGTGTAATTTTGTATTAAAATTACGACTCTGAACTCTGAAGCTGTTAAAATTGGCATTCTGTCTATAATTGCAGAGAGGAAACATTTTCAATTTTAAGTACGTTTGCAATCATTGTATATCCTTTTAACATGACACA
>Ga0209755_10007803_pt1 | contig 11543 bp, 12 predicted proteins | sample TergutCo191P1_FD_187301 | JGI IMG/M metagenome (GOLD analysis project Ga0209755, IMG submission 187301) | Cornitermes sp. P1 segment gut microbial communities from Petit-Saut dam, French Guiana - Co191P1 (SPAdes) (version 2) | ecosystem: Host-associated > Arthropoda: Insects > Digestive system...
ATAGGTTGTAAATAAACAAAGAATTATTGAATCAAAATTATTTTCTAAATCAGCTTGCACTATTACAACTGGACGAGCTTTTGCTGAATAATCGTTGTCTCTAAGCGTCCAGAGTTCACCTCTCTTCATTTATTACCTTTTGAGCATAATAATTTACAAAGTCCATGGCTTCTTTTTCGTTGTTAAAAGGTTCAACACTTTCTTGTTCATTGGAGGAATCGCATGCATAATTTGCGTTTTCTTGCTGATAATTAAATGAATAGACATTATCCCGCTGAGAAGAGAAATGAGTATCTGTTTGCTTTTGTATTTCATTTATTACCATATTTGGAATTATAACATATTAGCTATATCTTTGCAAAGGATTTCTTACGATCTTTTTAATCTAATTAAGAAGGAAATTTAAAACGAACCACACTAACAGAAGAATAAGAAAAGAGCCTCTCGCAAAGGCGCAAAGGGCTGTTTCTAATTCCTTCGTGCTCTCCGTGCCTTGGTGTGATGTTTGGACTTCCCCCGAAAAAGTAGACAAAAAGTTAAGACCGTGATAAACCCAAGGAGAGGGAATCATGGGAAGAAAAACATACACGAAAGAGTTTAAGGAATCGGCTGTAGAACTCTTTCACAAAAGCGGAAAGTCCGCAAAAGAAATAGCGGATGAACTGGGCATACATCAAGAGAATTTATGCCGATGGCTCAGGGAAACAAAAGAAGGCGAAGCAAAAAACATCAGGGTATTTCCCGGACAGGGAAACCCGCGTGATGAAGAATTAGCGAGACTGAAAAGAGAGAACGCCGATCTGCGGGAAACTGTTGAAATATTAAAAAAAGCGACGGCCATCTTTGCGAAAAAACCCCAATAACGAAATATCAATTTATGAAAATGCATAATGAAGGATATAGCGTTACGAAGATGGTCAAGGCGTTAGGGGTAAGCCGCAGCGGATATTACGCATGGCAAAAACGAAAACCGTGTAAACGATCTCAAGAAGAACAGGAGCTTTCGGGTATAATAAATCAAGTATACAAGAAGCATTACGGTCGCTACGGAAGCCCTCGGGTATTCGAGGAATTGAGGGAGTGCGGACATAGGATTGGCAGAAAACGCGTGGAAAGACTGATGCGAGAACAGGGATTATGCGCCAGAAAGCGGCGAAAACATATAAATACAACCGATTCGCGTCATTCATTTACGCCCGTTAAAAATATCCTGAATAGGAATTTTTACGCATCTTGCGGCGGAGAGAAATGGGTATCTGACATAACTTATTTTAAGACGAGCGGCGGCTGGTTTTATTTAACTGTGATACTTGATTTATGGGATCGTAAAGTTATCGGCTGGTCTATGGGCGGAGATCTGACAGCGGGACAGGTATGCCGTGCGCTTGAGATGGCAGTGATGAACCGTCAGCCAAAGGAAGGTTTAATTTTTCATTCTGACCGCGGAATGCAATATTGCAGCGCTGAATTTACATCTACTCTTAAGCGTCTTTGTCCGTCATCTCGCCAGAGCATGAGCCGCAAAGGGAATTGTTGGGATAACGCCTGTGCGGAGAGTTTTTTCAAAACTCTGAAAGTAGAATTAAATTTATCAAAAAGGAGGTGCACTGTTAATGAAATAAAATCGATTATTTTTGAATACATCGAGATTTATTACAACAGGTGTCGTAGACACTCAGCTATAGGATATGCTATACCAGTAACATATCAAAATAATTTATCGGCTTAACTTACTGTCCATAAAACCGGGGGAAGTCCAATACTCACACAAAGGCACGAAGAACACAAAGGATTGGAACCAACATCTTTAATCAAGATCGATTTTTAAAATTTGTAAATAAAACGATTGAAACAGGGATAGAATTAATATTTTGTTTCAATTTCCTCCGTGCCTTTGCGCTGAGAACCTCCGGTTCTATGTGTGGGGTCTTCTCCTAAAATTTTCTTCGTTCGTGAAGGAACCGCAGGTTCCATTCGTGGTAAAAAATCTTCTCTCAATCTCACTAATTATTAACATAAAAATCCTTGACTTCCCCTTTACAATAGTATAGTATAAAATATGCAGATTAAAAACAACACAAGTGATTTCCTCATCTTCACAAATAAAGCAGGCAAAGATGGGATAGAAGTACGTATACAGGATGAAACCATTTGGTTAACCCAAAAACTTATGGCGGCATTGTTTGATTGTACGACTGAGAACATAATCATGCATTTAAAAAATATCTACGAAAAAGGAGAATTGGACGAAATTTCAGTTACTAAGGATTTCTTAGTAACTGCCAATGATGGGAAGAACTACAAGACTAAACACTACAATCTTGACGCAATAATTTCCGTAGGTTACCGGGTAAATTCGGCGAAGGCGACTCAATTTCGCATTTGGGCAACTAAGGTTTTAAAAGAATATATTACAAAGGGTTTTGTACTTGATGATGAAAGACTAAAACAATGTCAAACTGCATTTGGAGCAGATTATTTCCGTGAGTTGCTGGAAAGAGTACGCTCTATTCGCGCAAGTGAACGGCGAATTTGGCAGCAGATTACAGATGTTTTTGCGGAATGCAGTAGCGACTACGACATGAATTCAAAAACTACTCATGATTTTTATGCAATGGAAAATATTTAAAAATACAGAAGGATAAAATTGTTAGATTACCAATCTTCCTTCAAACCTTCGGTTTGCGGATACATGAGATAATTTCCTCCTAAAATTTCAGGCTCGGATGCATTATCGGACGGTGAAATTTTCTTTAAATATTTCCATATTTTATACTTGACAATATGAACTATAGTTCATATAATATAATAATGACACCATGGGAAATTATTACAAATGAGAAATATGATTCCTGGCTTCAAGAACAAACAGAAGACGATCAGGCTGTTATTATGGGTAAGGTATACCTTCTTGAAGAATATGGTCCGAATTTAGGTCGCCCTCATGCTGATACTTTAAAAGGCAGTAAAATATATTCGAATTTAAAGGAGTTGAGATCTAAAACTGATATGCATACATTCAGAGTAGCTTATATATTTGATCCAGAACGAAAAGCGGTGCTTCTTACCGGTGGAGATAAGAAAGGAAAAAATCAAAAGAAGTTTTATAAAGATTTAATTAAGGAGGCAGAGCAAGTTTATTCAGAATATTTGAAGAAAAGAAATTGAATGTGGAAAGGAACTAATTTTAAAGGTAAAGAACAATTAGGGAAGGAAGAAGGTATGGAATTTAACTCAATAAGAAAACTGGAAAAAAAATTAAATCCAGAGGTTGTTTCTAAAGCTCGAAAACTTTACGAGCAGGATAGCTTAAATATAAAACTTAAGGATTTACGGGAAAAATATAGTGTAAAACAAGGAGATGTTACAAATTTTACACAAACTGCTGTATCAAAACTAGAACGACGGAAGGATATAAAAATTTCTACTCTTATGGATTATTTAGAAAGTTTGGGTATGGGTTTAGAAATCACAGCATTACCTAAGGGTAAGAATTCAAAGAGGGAAGTTCTTTTAAGAGTTTAAACCCCTCGAATTTGATGGGTTTAGATATCATAACTAAAAACATCATGCAAAGTATTGTTTACTAAATCCTCCTTCAAACCTTCGGTCTGCGGACCCGTGTGAGGTCTTTCTAAATTATTTCTCGTTCGAGTGGTTCGCGGCTTAAATCCCAATAATATCTCTTGACAATACTATTAAAAAAGGGAAGGTTTCTTAATGATACAGAGCTTTGGGGATAAAGATACTAAGGCGTTGTTTAGCTGCGAACGTATAAAGAAAATATGAAAAAGAAACTCGATTTAATTCCACCTGGAAACATTTTACAGGAAGAATTTTTGGAACCATTGGGTATTACCGCTTATAAATTAAGTAAAGAAATAAAAGTACAGCAAACTGCTGTCAGTCAAATAATTAAAGGCAGCCGAAGAATAACAGTAGATATGGCTTTACGGCTTTCCAGATACTTTGGGAATTCTGCGCAGTTTTGGCTTAATCTTCAGAATTATTACGATCTTGAATCTGAAATAGAAAAGAAAGAGTACATAATTAAAGAGATAGTTCCTTACAGTGAAGTAGCAGAAAAGAAACCAGTTTATATGAGTAAATAATTTCCTTTTAAAATTTCAGGCTCGCATACTCTAACCTTGACCTTTTACCCCTTAAACCTATAAAATTAGCCATGGGGAGGAACATGTTAAAAAACTTGCGCAGCATAATAGATGTGCTTTTAAAACCTTTTTATGCATTCAAACGCCGTTTTCCGCTCCTTTCCTACATTGTAAACAGACTTGTAACAATGACAATTATGCTCTTCCTGCTTGGTTTGGCAGTCTTTGGTTTGATGGCTCTTGCCCCGGGCGACATTGTAGACCAGATAATGATGCAGCAGCTTTTTAATGAAAGTCAGGGAGGAATGGCGGGGCAGAATTTTCAAGCCATGAGCGAGCAGCAGCTCAAAGCTCAAAGAGCGGAACTGGGGCTGGATCAGCCTTTTTATATACAGTACTTCCGCTGGCTCAATCGTGTTGTTGTTCATCACGATCTTGGCGTTAGTTTGATTTCACGCGCTCCCGTTTCGTTTTTAATTTCTTCGCGTATTGTTAATTCTCTTTTATTAAATTTGATTTCGCTAGTTTTTATTACAATTTTTTCTTTTGCGCTGGGCGTTTATTTTTCTACCAAAGCGGGAACAAGAACCGATTATGCTGTAACATTTTTTGCTCTTGTGCTGCATGCCTTCCCGGGGCTTTTGCTTCTTATCTTACTTCAACTGTTCGCGTCTGTATCGGGGCTTTTTCCTGTAACAGCATATCCGCCCTTTCCTTTTTCTGAAGCTCCCGGCAAATTTGTTTTCTCTTACGCGCATCATGTTTTCCTGCCGCTGTTATCTGCATTTTTGGGCGGAATCGGCGGCTCTCTTCGCATGATACGCGCAACCATGCTCGATCAGCTTGGACAGCCTTACATTACATCGCTTCGTTCGCGCGGCATTGCCGAATGGCGCGTTTATTTAACTCATGCTTTCAGAAACACTTTAAACCCCTACATAACAGGGAGCGCGAACATGCTTGCAGGGCTTTTTTCAGGCTCCCTTATATTGGAAATTATTTTTGCGTATCCGGGAATCGGGCGGCTTATGTACGAAGCTGTTACGCAGCAGGATATAAATCTTGTGTTGGCGAACATCATGTTTATTTCGTTTTTGGTACTTGTAGGAATGGCATTAGCTGACATTATTCTAGCGCTTGTAGACCCGCGCATAAGATACGGAAAAGAGTAGGGCGCAAGGTTATGAAAAAGTTTTTTAACTATATAAAAACGCGCCCTGTCGCTCTTATTTCTCTTATTTGTCTTGCAATTCTTTATTTAATGATGACATTTGCTGAGTTTTTCGCGCCGTATTCGCCCAACACTTCCTTCTCTGATAAAAGCTATCATCCGCCCAATTCGCGTTTTTACAAAGGCAAACTGCAGGCGCAGGAGTTTCGCGTAACAAACTCTGTCTCGTGGACTTATGCGCGCGTTAAGGATAGGTACTCAGAGCTTAAACTTTTCGGCAAGGGAGAGCCGTATCTGCTTTGGGGCTTTATTCCGGCAGAGCGACATTTTTTTACAACAGACGCGCGCGAAAACCCTGTTTTTTTAATGGGCGCTGATAATTTGGGAAGATGTCTTTTTTCGCGCATTGTTTACGGTTCGCGCGTTTCTCTTACGATTGGATTTGTCGCAACCTTTATATCTCTTGTGCTTGCAGGTCTTGCTGGCGGATTGTCAGGTTACTTCGGCGGTTTAACAGATTGGTCGATAATGAGAGGCGCGGAATTTTTAATGTTAATTCCGTCTCTTTATTTAATTTTATTTTTACGTTCGCTTTTGGCATCTAACATGGATCCGGCGCAGACTTATATGATGATAACGCTCATCCTTTCGCTTGTCGGCTGGCCGGGATCCGCCCGCACAATCCGCGGCATGGTTCACTCAATAAAACGCGAAGAATTTGTGTTAAATGCAAAACTGGAAATGATTCCCTCGGTTACGATAATTTTTAAGCACATAATTCCGCAGCTAGCCAGTATTTTAATTGTAAGCGTTGCGTTAAGCATACCTGGGTTTATAATGACAGAAACTGTTTTATCTTACCTTGGTTTGGGTATAACAGACCCGGCAGTAAGCTGGGGTTCTCTTATAAAACGCGATCTTTCTACGCTTGCGAATCTTCGCGCTTTCCCCTGGCTTTTAAGTCCTGTATGGTTCCTGTTGGGCGTAACGCTTGGTTTTAATTTTATCGGCGACGCGCTGCGCGATTTTTATGACCCATACCACACTATGCAAAATAGAAAAATTAGAATTAAAAAATTAGAAAACAGAAAAGATAAACCGCAAACCGTTGATATAGGCAGCTTCACGAACCAGCACGAACAAGAAGAAAAGAGTAAGGAACTATTGATAGTTAAAGATTTATATGTTGATTTCTCTGTCTTACGAGGCAGGGATGTAATAACTGTTCAAGCTGTACGCGGCGTTTCGTTTGGTTTACAGAAAGGCGAAACACTCGGCATTGTAGGCGAAAGCGGCTCCGGTAAGAGCGTAAGCACTCTGGCAATTCCGGGGCTTCTGCCGAAGAACGCAAGCGTACAGGGTTCCATTATTTACGAAAACAAAGAATTAAAAGGTCTTGGAGTAAAAGAGTTACGCGAATACCGCGGTAAAAAAATCGGAATGATTTTCCAGGAGCCGGGACGCTCTTATGATCCATTGCAAAATATGGGAAGCGTTTTTTTTGAAACATTCAGAAACAGCGAACCTGAGATTACCAAAGAAGAATCCGCAAAAAGAGCCGCCGCGCTGCTTGAAGAAACAGGACTTGATAACGGAATGGAAAGACTTATTAATTTCCCGCATCAGTTTTCGGGCGGACAATTGCAGCGCATCGGCATTGCTTTGGCGCTGGCGCAGGGCTGCGAATTATTAATCGCGGATGAGCCGACAACAGCACTTGATCTTACGATTCAAAAACAGATAGTTGAACTTTTAAAAACTCTGCGCCGGACACGCAATATTTCAATTATATTTATAAGCCACGACATCGATCTTGTCGCGGAAATTTCAGATCGCATAATGGTAATGTACGGCGGTCTTGTAATGGAATCGGGAAGCGCAAACGAAATTATAAATGATCCGCATCATCCGTACACAATTGCGCTCCTTGCCGCATCTCCGCGCTTTGGAAGTCATTATTCAAAAGAGCGGTTACTTACAATTCCCGGAAAGGTAAGCGATCCTTCAAATCCGGAAAGCGGCTGTCCTTTCGCGCCGAGATGCGCACAGGAAAGAGAAGAGTGCATAAAAGAGATTCCGTTGTTAAAAGAAGAGAACGGCAGGGAATTACGCTGCCTCGGATTTTAATATAAATTTGAATTATATTTTTATTACAAAATACGTTAAAAACGCCGTTTCTCTGTCTTGACAGGTGCATATACCTGCTATAATATTAATAAAATTGTAATTGTAAAGGGAGATATGTATGAAAAAAGTCAGTTTAATTTTAATCGCGGCATTAATATTATTTTCAGCCGCATGTACAAGACAGCAGACAGCAAGAAGCGTTGACGTATTTGAGCTTGCTCTTGTAACAGACCTTGGCACAATTGACGATAAATCCTTTAATCAGGGTTCATGGGAAGGATTATTAAAATATGCCAAAGAAAAAAATATTACTCACAGATATTATCAGCCAAAAGAAAAGAGCAACGATTCTTATTTAACGGCAATTGATCTTGCAGTCAGAGGCGGAGCAAAAATTGTCGTAACACCAGGTTTTCTTTTTGAAGTTCCTGTTTTTATCGCGCAGGACAGATACCCCGATGTTCATTTTATTCTGCTGGACGGCGAGCCGCACAGCGAAGATCGTTCAATATTCAGAACAGGGAACAATGTAGTCGGCGTTCTTTATGCCGAGGATCAGGCGGGCTTTCTTGCGGGATATGCCGCAGTCAAAGACGGCAACAGAAAACTTGGATTTATGGGCGGAATGGCAGTTCCTGCAGTAGTGCTTTTCGGTTACGGTTTTATTCAGGGCGCGGAGTACGCGGCTGCTGAGTTAGGTCTCGGCATAGGCGCTGTAACTGTTAACTACCATTATACAGGCGGCTTTAGCGCAACGCCGGAAGTTCAAACAATGTCCGCTTCATGGTTCAATTCAGGCGTTGATGTTATCTTCGGCTGCGGAGGCGCTGTCGGAAACTCAGTAATGGCAGCAGCTGAAATGACAGGTAAAAAAGTAATCGGCGTTGATGTTGATCAATCAGTTGAATCTCCAAGCGTAATTACTTCCGCCATGAAAGGACTGACGCCATCTGTATATTCGTGTATCACCGATTTTTATAACGGCAATTTTCCCGGCGGACAGACTCTGGTCTTTGAAGCATCCAACGATGGTGTCGGACTTCCGATGGAAACATCAGTGTTTAAATCATTTAAACAATCTGATTACGATGCTATTTACAAAAAATTAGCCGATGGTTCCATTCCCAGATTGGACGCTATTACAGATGACGGAAGCCCCAGAATTGTTCCGGTTAGAATAACCAGAGTTACAGAGATTAAATAATTAACTAAAATGAGCTACTTAATTGAGATGGCGGGGATAACAAAAGTATTTCCCGCCATTACTGCAAACGACAATGTAACGCTTCAGCTTAGAAAAGGCGAGGTTCACGCTCTGTTAGGCGAAAACGGCGCGGGAAAATCTACGCTTATGAGCATTCTTTTCGGTCTTTACAGGTGCGAAAAAGGCACAATTAAGAAAAACGGAGAAATTGTTCACATAACAGGACCGAATGACGCAAAAAAACTCGGCATAGGTATGGTTCATCAGCATTTTAAGCTTGTTCACAATTTTACGGTTTTGGAAAATATTATACTCGGCGCGGAGACTGTAAAACACGGAATGTTAAAACTGGACAGCGCGCGCAGTCAAGTGATGGAATTATCCAAACATTACAAGCTTGATATAAACCCGGACGCTTTGGTTTCTGACATTACTGTCGGAATGCAGCAGCGCGTGGAAATATTAAAAATGCTTTACCGCGAAAATGAAATATTAATTTTTGACGAACCTACGGCAGTTCTTACTCCGCAGGAAATTGATGAATTAATGAATATAATGAAAAATCTTGTCGCAGAAGGTAAATCGATTCTTTTTATAACTCATAAATTAAACGAAATTAAAACAATAGCGGACAGATGTACGGTTCTTAGAAAAGGAAAATGCATAGGAACTGTCGATGTCGCTTCTATTTCAAAAGAAGATTTATCAGAAATGATGGTCGGCAGAAAAGTTAGCCTTACTGTAGAAAAAACTGAGAAGCAGACAGGCGAAACAATTTTAAAAGTAGAAAACCTGACTGTTAAAAGCAAGGCTCACGATAAGGCGCTTGTTAATAACGCAAGCTTCGAAGTTCGCGCAGGCGAGATTGTATGTATCGCCGGTATTGACGGCAACGGGCAGCAGGAGCTTGTTCTCTCGCTTGCAGGAATGCTGGAAGCGGACAACGGACGCATTTTTCTGGACGGCAAAGAAATTACACATAACAATATACGCTCAAGAGGTTTTTCTCATATTCCTGAAGACAGGCACAAGCATGGCCTTGTTCTGGATTATAATCTTGCATACAATCTTGTTCTGCAGAATTATTTTACGCCGCGCTTCCAGAAATTCGGTTTTTTAAATTTTAATGAAATTAATAAATTTGCAGAAAACTTGATAGAATCATTTGACATTCGCTGCGCAAACGGTACTCAGACAATTGTGCGGGGAATGTCGGGAGGCAATCAGCAAAAGGCAATTATCGCGCGCGAAATAACGCGTAACGATTCAAAACTTGTTGTTGCTGTTCAGCCGACACGAGGACTTGATGTAGGCGCTATTGAGTATATTCATAAACAGCTTGTTGCAGAGCGCGACAAGGGCAGGGGAGTGCTGCTTGTCTCTCTTGAACTTGATGAAGTAATGGATGTAAGCGACAGAATTCTTGTTATTTACGAAGGTAAAATTGTAGCGAATGTAAAGCCAAAAGAAGTAAGTTATCAGGAACTTGGACTTTATATGTCAGGGGCCGAGCGGGAAACCGCATGAAGCTGATTAAAAAATTATACCTCAATCTTGATTTTAAATTAAACAGCTCCGCAATAGATGCGCTTTCTTCTGTAACTGCCGTATTTGCAGGGCTTCTTGCAGGATTTATTATTCTTCTCGTAACAAATGCTTCACAGGCTTTGATAGGTTTCGCCGCTATAATAACAGGCGGCTTTTCTTCCATGAACAATGCAGGGCAGGTTTTATACTTTGCAACTCCCATTATCATGACAGGGCTTTCTGTAGGTTTTTGCGCGAAGACCGGGCTTTTTAACATCGGAGCTTCAGGTCAATTTATGGCAGGAGCTTATGCGGCGGTTCTTGTCGGCGTTAGGTGCAGTTTTCTGCCGGGGCATATACTTTGGATAGCGGCTCTTTGCGCAGCTCTTCTTGCAGGCGCAATTTGGGGAGCAATCCCCGGTATTTTTAAAGCGCTTTTTAACGTGCACGAAGTAATTTCATGCATTATGTCAAACTATATCGGCATGTATCTTGTAAATTTTCTCGTAACAAAAACAATTTATGATCCTCTAATGAATCAAAGTATGCGCGTAGCGGAAAACGCTAATCTTCCTAAAATGGGAATGGATATGGTTTTCAGGGACGGCGTGATGGTTTCAAGCGTTAATTCAGGAATATTGATTGCGATTTTATTTGCGGTATTGATATTTTTTTTATTGGAAAAAACAACTTTTGGTTACGAGTTAAAAGCGTGCGGTTTTAACCGCGATGCCGCGCGCTATGCAGGCATTAACGAAAAACGAAGCATCATTCTAAGCATGGTAATCGGAGGCGCTCTTTCAGGTCTCGGAGGCGCGCTCTTGTTTCTTGCCGGAGCAGGAAGGGGAATAAGTGTTGTAGACATGCTTGCGCAGGAAGGATTTAACGGCATCCCGGTTGCGCTTTTGGGTCTTAACAATCCGATAGGAATAATTTTTTCAGGGATGCTTGTTTCATATTTAAACGTAAGCGGCTTTAATATGCAGTTATACGATTATCCTCCGCAGATTATCGAGATAATTATTGCGGTAATTATTTATTTCAGCGCCTTTGCGCTTATTGCAAAAGCTTTTTTTGATTCGCTTGGAAAGCGGATAAGAGGCGAGATATGAATGCGTTGTACTTCATTGTTCAGCAGACCATGTTTTTTTCCATACCGCTTTTAATTGTTGCGCTCGGCGGAATGTTTTCTGAACGTTCAGGAATTGTAAATATTGCGCTGGAAGGAATTATGGTAATAGGCGCGTTTGCCGGGATTTTATTTATAAATATTGTGCAGCCTTTTATTCCCGGACAGCCTGTTTTATTGTTGGCTATTCTTGTTTCCGCATTTGCCGGAGTTTTTATTTCTCTTTTTCACGCTTACGCTTCGATAAACATGAAGGCAAACCAGATAATAAGC
>Ga0209755_10007804_pt1 | contig 11542 bp, 7 predicted proteins | sample TergutCo191P1_FD_187301 | JGI IMG/M metagenome (GOLD analysis project Ga0209755, IMG submission 187301) | Cornitermes sp. P1 segment gut microbial communities from Petit-Saut dam, French Guiana - Co191P1 (SPAdes) (version 2) | ecosystem: Host-associated > Arthropoda: Insects > Digestive system >...
GCATACGAGTAGCCGCCTGTACTGCTTTCAACTTTGCCTCTTAACGCGACGACTCTGCCAAGTCCGATATGAAGTTTGAAGTCGGGGCCGGGCATCCACCAGATTTTCGCGTTGCCGATCTGATTGATCGTTGACGCGTTTACAATCATGCCGACGTCAACGCCGATATTTGTGGAAGCGGCGGAAAACATAAATTCAAGATCGGGCTGCTCGCCGTACGACGCCTGAACTGTCGATCTCCATTCGTCAACTTTATAATCATAGAAAGCAGGAACCCACACAGCTCTGCCCCAGCCGTTCATCCTCAACTGCGAGAAAGCAGGGGACACAAGGCACGCTGTCAAAATAATTACGCTTAATAATTTTTTCATTTTAATCTCCTATTTGGAATTTCTGGATAGAATTTCAAGCAGCTCCGCGTTCATGTCGTGGCCGTATTCCCAGACAAAAACTCCTCCGAGTCTTTTTTCTTTGACATAAGCTGTAAGCAATTTTATTTGCTGTTCATCTGTATAGCTGATCCATATATCGCCGTTGTAAAGATACGGCGCTTTTGCCATATCGTCCCAGTAGCGTTTATAGCCCGAACCGGGTTTTAAGTATTCGGAAATTGTTGACCAACTGATAGTGCCCTGATCAAACGGCAAAGATTTATACGGCTGATAAAGCCCAGGTGTAAGTTCGTAGGGGCCGGGCTGAACACCCTGCCATGAACGTCCGTAGAAACCAATGCCCAAAATTATTTTATCCGTGGGTACTCCAGCCCAGATATATTCGTTCAATGCCTGGTCGGTACTCCAGCCGCCCCATGCCGGGTCGTGCGGGTTGACATACAGATTCGCGTGATGGCCTGTTGTTTGATTCCAGCCGCCGTAGTAATCATAAGCCATGAGTTTAAGCGAGTCGACGATTCTCGCGGCAGCTTTTACATCATTGGCTTTTACAAACCAGCCGCTTGCCGGAACCGCTGTTGAAAGACCGTAGCGTTTGCCTGTCTTCTCGCCCAGCGCGTCAAGAGCGTTGCGTAAATCCTGAAGGAGGGCAATATAGTTCTGCTTGTCCGCGGGACGGCTCTTTATTTCCTGTCCCCACTCAGGCCCAACAGGATACTCCCAGTCGATATCGATGCCGTCGAGATCGTGATCCTCAAGCCATTTGCAAATTTTTACGATAAAAGCGGCGCGAAGTTTTACGTCATCGGCCATGTCGGAAAAACCGTCCGCGCCGTAGCCGCCCACTGAAACATTCACTTTAAGGTGAGGGTATTTTTCTTTAAGCCCTGCGATCTCGTCCCAGATATTGGAAAACATCGGCCAGTCGCCGAGAGGTCTTAATTCAGGGATGTAAGGTTCCGACACATCATTTTTATCGAGAAGAGCGAAAGCTACTATTATATCTGTCAGGTATTCGGCTTTAACCATATCCGCTTTCCAGTAGGGATTGCCTCCTACATGGCTTTCAGGGGGGATCGGCCATGTTCTGATATAGCTTGATATCCTCGGATTTTCAACAACCCTTCCGCCGAAACCGGCGCAAGCAGTTCCGGTAATTACGAATAAAGTCAGAATAGCAATAAGAAAAAAATTCCTGCTAACGCTTCTTACTACTTTTTTTTCGGTATTTAATTTCATTATTTCCTCCAAAAAAATAAATTATTTTACGTGATCGTGTATAAAAAGATCACCCTAAAACAATATCAACATGACAACTTTCGCCTGCCTTCAATATAGGTATTATATCTCTTTTATTCCCATTTATCCATATTTCCACAACCCCTTTACTGACATGCTTTGGATTTTTTACGGAAATATGGTATTCTGCGCCCCTGAATCGGCGGACGGCAGTAAAACCGTCCCATTCGGGCGGGATGCAGGGGTCGACGACCAGCCTGTCAAACTCCGGCCTGATGCCAAGAATGTAGTGGGTGGCGGCAAAATAGCTCCAGCCGCCGGAGCCTGTCATAAAGGGATGATGAGCTTCGCCGAAAGCGGGATGATCCTTCCCTGTTATAAACTGGCAGGTGCTGTACGGTTCCGCCTTGCGGACGTCGCAGTGATCATTCCAGGCTGCGGGGCAAAGCCGGTCGTAAAGATCCATCGCCCGATCTCCCCTGCCAAGGACGCACTCGGCAGCCCATGCCCAGGGGTTTGGATGACTGAAGATCGCTCCGTTTTCTTTCAAGCCGGGATAGACGCGCGTTACAAAACCTACGTCATCATCAATCTCCGTGTAAGCGGGAGCATTGAGCATTAGACCGAAAGGCGTGCCGAGATATTTTTCGGCAGAGTCCATCGCCTGCCTGCCGCGCTCTAAGCTGTCGCCGCCTGCGATAACAGCCCACGTATTGCTCTCAAGGTGAACCTTGCCTTCTTTGTCGGCATCAGTGCCTATGGGCCTTCCTGTTTTTGTAAAACCGCGCAGGTACCATTTGCCGTCCCAGAGCGCCTTGCTGCAGGCTTCGGCTGTTTTTTTGTGAACCTCTCTGAAATACTTTGCATCATCTGCCCTTCCCAAAAATTCAGCTAACTGAATAAAATTGTCCAGAGCCCAAAGGTGAAGGTAGCTCACCATCGCGCTTTCGCCGCCTCCCAAATTGAGGCAGTCGTTCCAGTCGGCTTTCAATCCGAGACAGATACCGTGGCTGCCTGTCATCCTTTCTGAGAAAGCAAGAATTTTTTTACAATGCTCATAGATTGAGTCGGGCGCGGCCTCTGGGTCTGCATAAGGCAGCACAAGGTCTGCGAAGGAAATGTCTCCTGTTTCGCGGATGTACTCGACGACGGAAGAGACAAGCCACAGAGCGTCGTCACTGCAAGCCTGATCAATGCCGTGGATAATCGATTTTCTTTCGGGGACTGGAATCAAAGTGGGGCTTTTGTAACCGTCTTCTTTTTGATCCTCGAACCAGACAGGATCAAAAAGATGGAGGCCGTAGCCATCACTGACAAGAGCTTTCATTAATTCCACAAGACGCTGGCGGCACTTTTCCGGGTTGCTTGGAACGACGCACATCGCGTCCTGAGACGTATCGCGGAAACCCAAACCTGTCCGCCCGCCAACCTCGATAAAACTCGCAAAGCGGGAGAACATTACGTTTATCTCGCTCTGGTACAAAGTCCAGATATTGAGCATCGTGTTCATGTTTTCGTTAGGCGTTTCTATCTGCAGGTGCGATTGCTTTTCACGCCAGTAATCCCTCAGCGCACAGAGAGCTGAGTCCCTCGCCTCTGCCATGGCAAACTTTTTGCGAATGTTGATTCCGGCTTCGCGGTTTCCCTCGCCGAGCATACAGCAGAGGCGCGTTTTTTCTCCCGCAGAAATGTCTAGCTTTTTGTGGAGAGCGGCACACTGGTTTCCTCCGTTCCACTTTTCCCTTCCCTCAAGATATCCTCTCTTAACGGCTTCGGGATTATTCTCACTGCGCCAGATCCCTGTAAAACGTTCGCGCTCTATTTCAAAACTGTCGGGAGTAAAGTCAGAAGTAAAAAACTGGTAACTGTCTTTTTCGTAATGGAGTTCCTGCTCGATTACGCAGTCTTTGTAAGAAGCGCCTGCGCAGTACAGCGTACATTGGAAATTTTTATTGTCGCCGTCAATCTGATGCCAGGAAAACTCGGCGTAGGAAAAAACGCTGATCTTCCGCGGCCTGCCTGATCGGTTTTCAATTTTGACGTCCCAAAGTTCAACGTCATCCCCGCGCGGAATAAAAAGCGTTTGCTCCGCGTAAATGCCTGAGTACTCGCAGGTGTACACGGAATAGGAAAGCCCATGACGCGCCTTGTAACATTCAAGGGGCTTGGCTGTCGGCTGCCAGCTTATGCTCCAGTAATCGCCTGTTTCGTCATCGCGGATGTACACATAGTGGCCCGGCCTGTCTGTTGGGACAGCGTTTCCCCTAAAGCGGGTTATCCTGTGACGCTCCGCGCTTTTGTAAAACAGATAGCCGCCGGCAGTTTGATTAAAAACGCCGATCAGGTTTTCCGTGCCGATGTAATTTGTCCAGCTTATCGGAGTATCAACGCGTTCAATTACGTACTCGCATTTTTTATTGTCAAAATAACCGTAACGTTTTAAATTCATAATTTACCTCATCCTTTGACGGCGCCGACAGCGACGCCTTTTGTGATTCGTTTGCGGAAAACAAGATAGAAGATAATCATCGGCGTCATGCCGATAACAAGCGCCGCGAATTGTTTTCCGTAATCGGAAGCGAGGGCTCCCGAAAACATACTGATCCCGACAGGCAGCGATTTTATATTGTTGCTTGAGACCAGAATATTGATCAGCATAAATTCATTCCATGTCCCCGTAATCATCAGTACCGCGACGGAAGCCGCGACAGGGGACGCAATCGGCATGATGATGCTTCTGAAAATTTTTAAATACGTAGCTCCGTCAATCCGCGCAGACTCGAGAATCTCGCCCGGTATGCCTTTGATAAATTCGGTGCTGAGATAAATTGCCATTGGAAGCCCTATCCCGATGTACGGGATAAGAACGCCAAGCCTTGTGTTGTACAAGCCGACAGCATTAATCATCAGAAACAGCGGAACAAGAATCGACTGCAATGTCAAAAGAATTCCGATGATAAAACTTCCGTGCAGAACGGGAGTAAACTTTGAAGGAATTTTCGCGAACGCGAAGCCCGCCATAAAACTCAGCGAGATCACGGAAAAGACTGTAATGGACGTATAAAAAATACTGTTTAGAATCAGAATGCCGAAGTTTCCGGTTTTCCATGTGATCGGGTAATTCTTAAAAAACCATGTTACAGGCAGCGACAGCTTACTTGTCGTCATATATTCCTGGGTGGTCTTAAACGACTGGATAACAAGCCAGAAGATTGGGTATATCGCAAGAATCGTAAACACAATTACGACAGCGTACATGGCAAAAAGAGTAATTGAATCTGTTTTTCGTATGTCAGCCATCTGCTACTCCTTTGAAAAATGTTTCTCAACTTTTCTGGTAATTCCTATCAATATAAAACTGATAATTACCATTATCGTTGAGATAGCGTTCGCCACAGGGTAATTCGGCGCGCCCCGAAACGCCTTTTCAAACATATACAGGGCAAGAACGCTCGTGCGGTGAACAGGCCCCCCTTGCGTCATCACAAAGATCAGATCAAATGATTTCAGCGATCCCGAAATCGCAAGTATCGCAGTTGTTACAATCACGCCTGACAGCGCAGGAAGGATGATGTGAATTAGGGTTTGAGCCTCGCTCGCTCCGTCAATCTTTGACGCTTCAATTACGGATACGTCGATCTTTTGCAGATTGGCAAGAAAGATGATCACGTAAGTCCCGGTATACATCCAGAGCAGAACCAGAAGCACCGGCAGCATCGGGTTCTTATGCAGGGAAAAAACAGCCTCAGGATTAAAGAAACGCTGTATTTCCAGAACAACGCTGTTGGATGTAAGAAAGAAATTGTTAAACAAAATGCCGATGATAACAGCGGATATTACATTTGGAAGATAAATCATCGTCTGAAAAAAATCGGTTCCCTTAATGAGCTTGCGCGAAAGAATGTAGGCAAGAATGAACCCAAGAGGAATCTGTCCGAAAAGAGAGACAGCGACAATAAGCAGATTGTTCTTAAGCGCCATGTAAAAGTAAGGATCGTCAAAAACCGTTACATAACTTTTAAAACCCGCAAATCCAAAATTGGGATTGCCGAAAATCTTTCCGCCCGAATAATTTGTAAGGCTTAACACCACGGAAAAAACCGTAGGAAACGCCATAACAAAAAGATAGATGATCAGGGCCGGCAACACAAGGATTGCGTAAGATAACCGGCCTTCCGCCGTTTTACTGATATCTTTCAAGATTCCTCCCGTATAACACCTGCCGCGTTATTATTTGCATCACTATCTAATCTAATAATATCAGAGCTTGCTTTCAAGTAAATTCTTTAAAAAAAATAATTTTGCGTTCTTTGAGTTCCGGCTATCGGCTTTTTTTCCAGTTTTCAAATACCCTTTGGATTTCAGCCGCTACCTGCAGAGGGCTTTTTGTCCCCATGCCGATTTCCGCAAGACCGTCATTTAAAGGATTGAACACGTCGCTGTGGAAAACCCCGTCGATAACGCAGGTGGAGTGCTCGTATTCGTTCGCCAGATTACCGATTGCAACCTGCATCGGTTCAAGATTCAACAGACTCAAATCAAGATCAGCCCAAACAGGAGTTGCGATGCCGCCCGTTACCACCCTGTTCGTCTGGGTTTCTTTTCCCGTAAGCCACTTAATAAGCCGCCACGCGGCGTCTTCTTTGGGAGATCCCTCTTCAATGGCAGCGCTCATTGCCCAGCCTGTACCGAGTACGCCGGACGTTGACCTGTTAATTTTCGCTCCTTCAATATCGGGAAACACAGTTATCTCAACTTTCTTCTGCTGATCGGGGGTTAAAAGCGCCTGTCCTGTGGTTTTATCGGTAAGAAAAGTGCCGACACGCCAGTCACCGTCGATCATGTACGCGCCTTTATTTGTCGCGAACATCCCGGGGCTGTCGCCGTACGCTGTTCCGAGAGAAGAGCCGGAAAGAATGCCGTCAGCGTAAAGCTGCCGTACAAAATCAAGAGCGTTTACAAAATCCGGATCGGTAAATTTCGCCTCGCCTTTTAGAATTTTCTCTTCCCACCCAATGCCGCCGAAACGACCCGCAAGCATGGAGAAAAGGCACGACTGCATTACCCATGTATCCTTGTTAGGCATGATCACCACCTCATAACCGCGCCCTCTTAAAACAGGAACCTGCGCTTTTAATTCAGCGTAAGTTTTCGCAGGAGTAAGACCGCATTCTTTTAACACTTCCATGTTAATGTAAAAAGCGTGTGTCGCGGTAATAGCCATAGGGATCATCGCGACGTAACCTCCGCCCTGATTTGCAGGATCGAGGGCAGCAGGAACATAAGCAGCAGTAAGTCCGTCCTGCTCAATAAGACGGGAAAGATCTTTTAACAGCCTGTTCTGATGCAGAGAAGTTGATCTTCCCGAAGGCCACACATAAAGTATGTCAGGCAGTTTGCCGGACGCGACATAAGCTTCTGTCTTGTTATGAAAAGGCTCGTTGAAAAGATCTTCCCTGTTAATTTTTATATCCGGATTCGCGTCAAGGAAACTTGTCCAGACAAACTCAATTTCATTGACAAGATTAGGACTTGTCAAGTCCATGTAGTTTAACACATTCAGGATAATTTTCCCCGAATTATCCGTACGCTGACACGAAATTGTTAAAGAAAATAACAACACGACAACAATTAAAAAACTAAAAATATTCCGTCTCGATATCATAATAGCCTCCGTAGATTGGTTATACAGTAGTTTATACCCGTTTGAGGAGGATGTCAAACGTTTTTAGAAGTATTATAATTAATGAAGAAGAGAAAATATTTCAAACAATAAGTTCGTCTTCATTCGTGTGGTTCGTGGTAAGATCTCTGTATATCTGTTCCTCTTTTGTATCTAATTCATTCAATATATTCGGAAAACATTTTAGGATACTTATGTTCTTTTTCGTTTTTATCATGCAGAGGATACCAAACCTGCGCGAAAAAAGGATCAACCTTTGCTCTCTCGTGATAATTCCAGCTTTCCTTTTCGCATACAGGACACCAATGCCCGCCTTCAAGCACAAGCCGCGGACTTGCTTCAAACTCATGATTAAAAGCGCAGCGGAATTTCAGTTTTTCTGTCCAATTGCCCATTTTCATTTCTGCCGACAGACATTCACCGCCCCTAAAAACAGCGGCTCCTTTTACATCCTTAAGATTTAATTCCGCTTCAGGTTTGCTTTCATTATATCCGTGATCGATATGCGCAATTTTATCATAATCGGAAAAAGGAACAAATTTATCCATCGGCGGGATCGCCTGATACGCTTCTTTCGAGCCCCAAAAAGCGGCGATTTTGTCTTCCATGTTTTCTTTTACAAAACGCACAGTGCCGTTTTCACCTAACGTCAGTTTTGAAAAACGTTTTTTAATTATGCCGCCCATGATTTTTTGTCCGCCCGGCAGCTTTGTGAATATTTTGGCAAGAGCCGCGATACCGCCGAGTTTTTTCAGATACGCCCGGAAAAAATAATCCATGCTGTCGCTTCTGAAATTCAGAATATCGTTGAGTTTATCAGAATCAAGATAATACTGTCCGTGAAAATTCCTAAGACCGCTCCATTTTGAATCCATCACATAAGAAAGTTTTTTTATTCCGATCATTCCAAAAAGTTTTTTATACAAATTATACGCGCTTGTGCGGCAGCTCTCTCCCCCGCCGATATTAAAAAAATGCCCCCAGAAATTATTTCCCAATTTTCCTTCGGAACAATTACCGCCCATACGCTCTTTACGGCAAAGATTGCGAAGCATCACAGCAGAATCCCTGTCAGAAGCGTATTCCAGAACATTATCAAGTCCCTGGTGAAACATTATCGGGTCTTCAATGTCAGCCATAACAGGCCCCATGATTCCGGTCTGACGCAGACTCACCCAATACGGCAGTCCCGATTCAGCTATATGCCTCTCCGCCGCGGTTTTGCTCACAGCGTAATAATCGAAAAAAGCCGGTTTGACAGGATCGCCGATTCTCCCCCAATGAACAGGCGGCATACGATCGCCCGTTTCTGCGACAGTGCCGATGTATACAAGACGCGTTTTTTCAATCTGATTTAATTCTTTAATAGCTCTTACGATATTAACTGTCGATCGGCAGTTTGTTTTCATTGTTAGTTCAGGGTTATAATCAGCGGCCGGCGATACAAGACCACCAAGATGCAGAACAATGTCAGCGTTATTAACGCATTTTTTTATATCATCGTAATTTAATAAATCGCCCCATACAATTTTTAAACCTGAAATATTCGAAAAAAATTTAAACAATTTTTTATTTTTTTCAGAAGGCCGCGCGAGGATAACAAGCTCAATCTCGTCTTTATCTTCCAGCAGGGCTTTAAAAGCCGGGAATCCCATGGCTCCGGTTGCGCCGGTTAAAAATATTCGCTGTTTTGACATATGGTAATGGTATATGGTTTTTGAAAGTAAAACAAGGATTTAGAGGGGATAGGATGGAACACGGATTTACACGGATTAAACACGGATTACACGGAACCTCAACCGAGCCATTGAACCGAAGGTTCTATGGCGAAGGTTCCCCTCTTGATTGGAAAGGAGAGGGTTCAAGGATCTGATTTAATGCGAAGAAATTTATATAAATTTTGATTAACAATTATAAAAAAGAGGTAAAAAATTAAATTTAGAATATACGTAGTGCAACAAATATTTGAACCTTCTCGTATCTAATCCGTGCTAATCCGTTTAATCCGTGCCAATCCGTGTTTCATGTATTTCTTTAATAAAAGCGATAAATCCGTATTTAGAAACATCTTCGCTTTTTAAAACAATATGATATAATTATAACTATATGAATTTATTCCAGCTTTTTAAAAGTATCTCTCCCTATGTCCGTCCGTATAAATGGCTTATTGTCCTTGCTCTGGCGCTGACTTTTATCGGCGCTTTGACGGCGCAGGTGAACGCCTATGTCTTGCAGTATACCGTTAACAGCATTGCCTCTCTTGTGGAGCAGCATAAACCCTTAAGAGACGGTCTGCATATTGTCGCTATCATTTCAATTATTTTGCTCAGTAAGGAGCTGGTCAATATAGGTATCTCATTCGGGCAGAAGTTTTTCGGTGAGAAAATACGGATCATGATTTCCAAAGACCTCGCGCAAAAAGTAATAGAAAAAGTTTTAACATACAGAATGGCTTTTTTCACGGCTGATGAAAGCGGGTCGGGTAAATTACAGACGCGAATCGATCAGGGCGTGTCAAGCCTTACCCGCACGGTGCAAAGTTTTTTTATTGATATTTTTCCCCTTTTCACATCGGCGATTGTGGCAATGATTGGAATGTTTAACGCAAATTTCAAAGTAGGTCTTGTCGCCCTTTGTATCGTGCCGATTTATTTTTTTATCAGCCAGAGACAGGCGAAAAAATTAAAAGGCTGGCGGCGCAATATCAAAACATTCCGTGAAAATAAATCCGGCGGAATCATCAATATATTGGAATCGATCAGCGTAATAAAATCATTTAACCGCGAAGATATCGAAGCGAAAAAACAGCTTGCCCTGCAGACAGCCATGACAGACACGCAAATGAAAACGCGCTCGACAAATTTTAAATTCGACGCTCTTAAAACTTTTATAGAACAATTCGGCGTCGTAATTATCATAATTCTGACAGCTTATCTTGTACTCTCAGGTCAAATGCAAATCGGCGCGATTATGCTTCACATCATGCTCTTTAATAACGTAACAGCTCCCATAAGGCAGCTTCACCGCATTTATGACGAGATTAACGACGCTCTTATTTATGCCGAAGGTTTTTTTGACATCATGAATTCCGATCACCAGATTGAGCAGACAGGAACTTACAAACCAGAAAAGATTTCCGGTAAATTCGAGCTAAAGAATGTAAATTTCTCCTATCCGAACGGCACTCAGGCGCTCTTTAACGCCGAAATGACAATCCTTCCCAATAAAATCACAGCTCTCGTAGGGCTCTCCGGCGCGGGTAAAAGCACTGTAATAAATCTGCTTGATAAATTTTACGAGCCGACAGAGGGCGAAATACTCCTTGACGGAGTGCCGTTACGCGAATACGACACAAAGTTCCTGCGCGAAAATATCGGACTTGTATTGCAGAAAAACCATATCTTCAGCGGCAGCATAGCAGAAAACATTTTCTACGGAAAACCTGACGCCTCTTTCGAGGAAATGGTAGAGGCCGCAAAGCAGGCGTATATCCACGAGCAGATCGTTAATCTTCCTGACGGCTACGAATCATCTGCGCTGTTATTATCCGGCGGCCAGCAGCAGCGAATCGCAATCGCCCGCCTTTTCCTGAAAAAACCTCCTATCATCTTCCTTGATGAGCCGACGGCAAGCCTTGACGCAATCGCGACAGAGCAAATCAAAAACAGCCTCGACGCGATAAAAAAAGACCGCACTGTTATCATCATTTCACACAGCATTTCTCAGTTTATCGACTCAGAGATGATCTATGTTTTAAAACAGGGCCGCGTGCTTGAAAGAGGCACCCACGAAGAGGTTTATCACCAAAACGGAGCGTACAGGGAAATTTTTGACGCCGCGGCGCGCAGTTTGAATGTTGAGAGAATCAGCGGGACGCTGGAGAGGAAATGATGCTGTTTAATTGAGCTTCTCAATAAATCTTTTTTAATAAACTAGGATTTAGCGTTGTGATATTACAAAGTAATAAAAGCAAAGCTCTCTGTCCATGAGCTGGGCGGCCTGCGGTCTGCGGGTGTGAAAAACATTTGCTAAGAGTCCGCCTGCGAGCCCTGACCGCAAAAACCAGATATATGTAATTGTTACATATTCGTAACCAAGCTACTTTTTAACATAGATTAAATATAGTAGAACATTTTCCTCTACGGTTTTTGCGGCCAGGTCTCTTCGGCGGGGAACTGCAAAAATTGTTTTTCACCCCCGCAGCCCTCTTATCATTGCCGCGAAGCGG
>Ga0209755_10007805_pt1 | contig 11541 bp, 5 predicted proteins | sample TergutCo191P1_FD_187301 | JGI IMG/M metagenome (GOLD analysis project Ga0209755, IMG submission 187301) | Cornitermes sp. P1 segment gut microbial communities from Petit-Saut dam, French Guiana - Co191P1 (SPAdes) (version 2) | ecosystem: Host-associated > Arthropoda: Insects > Digestive system >...
CTGAATCATAAGCTTTCTTGAAGTCTATAAAGAGCTGATGAACTTCCTCATTGTATTCCCATTTTTTCTCAAGTATTTGGCGAATGCAGAATATATGATCAATAGTCGACCTGTTATGTCAAAAGCCACATTGATGATCCCCTGATAATTTCCTTCACATATGGAATTAACCTTGAAAGCAGGATGTTGGATAAAATTTTATAAGTGGTTGGTAAAAGTGATATGCCCCTATAATTATTACAATCTGTTTTATCCCCCTTCCTATGAATAGGTACTATGATCGACTCCTTCCACTCTTCAGGCAGTTTCACCTTCTTCCAAACAGAAGTAATAGGTTTATGAATCTCCAAGTAAATTGTTCTATCCCCTGCTTTAATCAGTTTTGCCAGTATTTGATCAATACCTGGCGATTCGTGACTTTTTAGCTTGTCGATAGCCAGCTCAACCTCAGGCATTTGGCTCAGGTACTAGTGGTTCTGCTGTGTGTATTTCTGCCTGCCCAACATCCTTAACCCCATGCACATTGAATAGCTGGGAGAAATAGTTCCACCACCTAGCCACAATACTTTGGGAGTCTGCAACCAAGTCGCCTTTCTCATCCTGTACTATATTACAGCTAGGTTGGTACCCCTTCTTAAAGTCATTGATGCTCCTATGCAAGTCCCTAATGTTTTTGATCTTACTGTTAGATTCAAGTTCCTCAATTTTAGCTCTCAGATATGCCTTCTTTTTGTTCCTGAAATGTCTGCTAACTTCACATCTTACATTGTTCAGATTATCTACATTGTTTTGGCTTGGATCCTGTATAGTTTACCTTGTTAACTTGGGTTAAGTATTTTCAAGAGTTTTGAGGGAAGTAATTGGCTCTGATAGAGGTGAACTAACAAGAAAATAAAAAAAAATGATAAGAAATTTTTATGTGTATTTTTTACATGATATTATTGAGGTAACTAGATTGGGGATGCCACACTAAGTTATTAGGAGGTGCTGTAGACATGGGAAAAAAGAGAATATGTGACCAGTTTTGTTTAAAGAAATGAAGGAAAAAATGCACTTGTGAGATGAATAGTGAACATTACAATGAAATTAATTTTAGCTAAATTTTTGGGGTATGTGGAAATTTGTGGTAAATTAATAACTCTCGGGTTCCATATTCTGTGACAACTCTAGTTACATTTGTATTTACAACTGTTGAGTATCTTCGGCAATACAGTCTGTCAAAAATGTTGTGTAATGTGATGGTTTACATGTGTATAATTTTCACCTCAGCAGATGGGGTCCATGCCTTGACTCAGGTGGCTAGTCACTGGCCTGTGACTACAGAGGTCCAGGTTCAATCCCAGGCCAGTCAGTGTGGATCCTGTGGTGTAAAAAGTGGCACTGGAACCTTCTTCTTCGTCAGTAGGGCCCGTGGTCAGTGCCACAGATGTACTACAGCCTAAAAGGCTTATTGTACTCACCCTATTCCCCCCGCGTGTTTGGACGTTCCCACGTTCGCCGACGGATGCCCCTACGTCCCCCCTTGGCGCGAGAGATCCTGGTAGCAAAAGGTGGAACTATGTGGGCGAGAATTAACCGGAAATTTTGCCTGAGATTGCGACTTCCATGTCAATTCAGGGATCTTTTACATGCTGCAAATCTACGACATGGGACCCACGGCTTTACTTCCCTTCCGAAGGAAGGTGTGCTGAGGATTTTTTCGCCCTAAATATCCTGATGGCTTCGGCCGGGTTTGAACCCCAAGCTTGGGTACTTACAGGCAGCTAGACCACCGAAGCCACTTACTGGGACCTTTTTCTTTGATTCTGTCGGTATGATTCCACCAGTGTTCCACATTCTCATCGTGATCAGACTACAGACTACAGACACAGTCTTATCAGTCTGAGTTCGTCGCTGTTTTTATGGTTTTAATTTGTGGAGTGTTCCAAGCTTTATTTTTTGAGTCTTCTGGTTGTTTTTAATTCTTGTATAGCTATTTTTGTGTTTCTGCCTGTGGACTTGATCTGTTCTGAGGCACGTATCTTAACAACTTGAGTGTTTCTGTGGTGCCTAGTGACTGAGAATTGCTCAATCTATGGGGGTCCACCAGGTTAGGAATTTCTTTGCATGAAGATGGAACCAGAGCCATCATAAAAAATGTTGTGTCTGTCAAAAAATTTAGACAATGAATGAAGTTATAAAAATGGGGGAGGTTGTTGTGTCAGTGAATGATTCTTGTTGGATGTGCTTATGAACAAAAACAAATGAAAGTTGTCTATATGTTGACAAAGAATAAATGAGAGCTGTGCAAAAAAAGAGGTGTAGTTTCATTTTCAAGAGATAAGGTGTAAACATACTCAATTTGAATAATTAGTAATCTTTGACCTGTGAATACTCCTATAGTCATTTACTGAGTAACTCTTTATTGTGGTGTGGTGCAAAGTGGACATTTTCATGTTGTATCATTTATGTTATAACAGTTGAATGAGTTTTTCACTGCTACATTTTAGGTTTTTTATTGTGCATACAGGAGTACAGATCGGCAATTTAATTTTTTTGCGTAATATTTATGGGGAAGTGATGCATATGGGCATTGAGATTTTGGATGGCACAAAGGGTACAAAAATGTTTTCTTACTTTCACCCTTTCAGAGGCTTTAACTAGAACTGAGTATGACTAAAATATCTTTGTATAATTAAGTGCAGTGATTGTAGTGTTAATGATTCAGTGTCATTATTGTGATTGTTATGAATGAATGATTGAAGCACAGAAATATACCGTGATGCTAGACCAGAGAACCAAGTAACAAAATCTTGTAGCCTTGAACATACAAACTCAGTTCATCATTTAGAAAGTGCTTTATATTTTTATAAAATCTGTGAACATTAGCAGTTAGGGCAAAGAAGGAGGGTTAACACAAGTTATAAAGGAGGTTTCTCACAATTCCAGGTTTATTGTGCACTGACCAAGTACACTGTCTTGGGATGTCTATGTTGCACAGAACATGCTGTGGCAGTATGGAATCCCATGCAATTACAATTACTGGAGTATTATGGGTCAATATCCCAGCTACTTGGTGACCTATCACATTACTAATAATGTTATGTTACTTACAAATTATGTACTACAACATGAATGATATGCAAGATATCCATATTATTATCACAAGTTAGCTGACATGGAAGGGATATTTTTATGAAAGTAATGCATTTGAGAGAAAAAGAAGGTGGAACAGAACAAGTTTTGCATGTCAGTGGTATTAAGTGGTGTGTATCTGACAATAGAAGTTGTGTCTTTATTTCAGGGACCTGACGTTCATGCTGTATATTGTCATTCTTTTAAGTCTGCCTTGGAATCTTTCAGACTTTGGAATTACATCAGTCATGTGTTTCAAATTAAGATACAAATTGACACAATAGCAGTGTGGGATGATGGACAAAATCAAAAGATTGAATTGTGACAAATGTGATGTCCATTTGTCAAAACTGTGTAGAATTATAGACAGTAATGTATTTATTGTGTTCCTGGCATAGATTTTCTATATTTATGTTCATGTTGTTTGCTTTCTTTATGGCTTAAGAGAGAAAATGTTTGTTTCTATTGTCTTTTGCTTTTAATGTAAACTGCAAACACCACATTTTTGGAGTTTGTAACTTGCATATATAAATCTACTACTGACAGAGTGACTAGAGTGTAAGTAGTATTTTGCGTTCCCTCAGGTTTATCTGTATGAGGCATTGGAATGTATGCATGTCATTTATTTTGGTCACTGTGTTGGTACTTCTTATACACTTCTGAAAGTCATGAAATCATGAATGCTTCCTGGGTTTCCGTTTCACAGTAAAAGTAAGAGCAAGTTTTGTCCCTGTCCAGACCCATGAATATTGATAGCAACCATAATACTTGTCTACTTTTAGCATGGCCAGAAGTTGAATAGCATTGGTGGGTCCAATCCAGCACCTAATCAGTAAGAATGCTTAGCAGCAGTATTGAGTGAACAGTCATGATAGAATAAAATAGGAGTAGAACAGAATAGAATAGAATAGAAAAGAATAGGATACAGAAGGGTGGGCACTGAGTGACCCATGCACACAATCTTGATCAATCTTTTTGCAGCCCTTGAGCTCATTCATTCAGCAGTCCCACACCTTGAACAAAGTGCAGTATCTTGATGACAAAGATGTCTTCAGAGTTGCCTGATTTCATAAAATGTCAACCCAACTTGTATCTTAATGTGACCAAAGCCTCACAGTCACGAAGAATGTGTGAGGCTTTTTCCAATGCCTGCTGGTGTCTATCATACTTAGACTGTTTGCCAGCCTTAGTTTAAACAGATGTCATTTTAAATGGCAGTGTCCTGTCAGTGTAGTTAGCTGGTTTCTGCTGAGGTTGAGCAGTTCATCAGATCTTTGCAGAGGGTTTTTAAAGAAAATCCTTAGCTTGCCTTTGCCCACATATGTTCTGCCAATGCTTGTTATGTTTCCTACCTTGTCCAGTCCCTGATCACTGCCCTGGCAACCTATGCTGTTATACCGAGCTAAGTCTAAGGTCCTCTTAGTGCATGTGAGGAGCCTTGTTTGGTTAATTCATTAGCTATTTCATTTCCATTAATTCCTATGTGTCCTGGCACCCATACCATTTGGATCCTGTTATGTTCTGTCACTTTCAGCAAGGATTGATGGCAGTCCCGGACTAAGTTGGAATTTATCTGGAAGCTGTCATGGGTTTTGATGGCTGCCTGGCTGTAAAAAAGAATATAGATGGTTTTACCTGTGTAGCTCTTTTCTGTATTATCCATTATCAAGCCTTAATGATGTATATTTCAGCCTGGAATATCGTGGTGTTGAACCCACAACTGAAGCTGTTCTTCCTGCTTGAGCCCTACGAATACACCCCAGCAACAGTTCCTTTATTGGTCTTGTACCCATCTATGTACCAGACCAGGTGCCCTTTGTTGTCTGGGTTGAACCCGTTCTGCCATTTACATTTGTCAGGGAACTTAACCATGAATGGTTTGTGGTATACAAATCTCAGTAGCATCCTGTCAGACCCCATCTGTAGGATAAGTTCTTGCTGTATATCCTGAGGTTGTTTGGTGTGACCAAAGTTAGTGGATTTAGGTCTCCACTGTTGGGTACACAGTAGTCTGTAGAGCTCTGCCTGGGCTTTGCTGCATTTGTCACATGTAGAGGAGGAAGTCTGAGAATGACCTCCATTGCTGCTGTTGGGGTCATCTTCATCGCTCCTTTTATAACCAGAGGAGTCATATCACACCAATGCTGTACCATACTTACAGCCTCCTGGAGAAGCTCTGAGTTGGTGCTCGGGAATTTTCTGTGGATGAGTTGAGCATTGTCATCTGCATAATGCAGTGTATGTCATTTTCATTTAGTCCTCATGTAAGTTCATTGAAAACTGGGCTTCACATTAGAGGTGATTGAGGGCCCCACTGCAGAGAGCACCTGACCACAGATCTCTGCAGAGTTTCTCCTGCAAGAGTGGCTGTAATTTTCCTGCCACCCAACATAGAGCCAATCCACCGACAGATCGTGTCTCCAAGCCAGTACCATTTGGCACCCATTCTTTTGATGTCAGTTGAGTTGCTATTGAAAGCTCCCGCAATATCTAGGAAAGTTTCAAGTGTAACTTTTCTGTTTTCCACCACTTCCTGTGTATGTGTGTTTAAATGATAAGGTGCGTTGTCAGTGGACTGCCCTGTTTGGTAGGCCAATTGTTATTGATGTAAGGGATGTAGCCCTAAAATCTTACTGCTGATATGCCTGTCCACCAATTTTTTTATCCTTTTTAGCAGGAAGGACAATAGACTAATAGGATGACATGCCTTAGCCTTCCTGGGTTGGACAAACATCGCCTTGACCTGCCTCCAAGCTTTGGGTATATACCCTTTTACTGTAACTGATCAATTCCTTGTTGCAAGAGTGATTTAAGTGGTTTGAATGTTCTTATCATCCATCTTATTTTAAGACTGATTCATAACCTTGACAGGTTCCAGACCTCCCTATGAGCAGTAAATGCTCTCAGGTATGGCTGCCATTAGTTTAATAGATTCCACCCTGTTGGCTGGCTGATTGGCCATGATCCTTTTTAGTCTGGTTGTGCCAATTACATCTTCAATCCCTTGACAGTAGTCCCTCCAAGATGACTGTTGGGCCTTTCTCATCTCTTTGTTATAATAGGTGTGGGCTGTCTAATATATTTCCAGTCACCTGTCCTTTTAGCCTGATTAAAAAGCTGTCTTGTTGAAGCTTTAAGGTGGCTCACCTCTTTGTTCTACCAAGGAACCATCCTTTGCAAGTGAGCCATCCTGGCTGGCAGTTTTGGTGAGGCCTGTTGCAACCTGTCAGCATCCAGCTCTACATCCCATACTGTGTGTGTAACTCTTCGTGCAACCCCTGGATTCACCTTTAGGTCTTCCAGTAGGATTCCTAGTTGGTTTTCTTGGGGTTGTGATATGTGGACCTAGCTTCCAGGGCATCAACTTGAAATACTGTGTATCTATGGTCTGACAAAAGATCTCATCAGATGCATGCCAATTAGGCACCAGGTCTCCCTATCTTGTCAGTCCCTGGAGTCAAGTCTGTAACGTACCTCCTGTTGCTAATTCAAAAGTAGGCTAGTTACCTTTATTAAGAATATTAATACCTGTGCTAACCAAATATTCCATTAGGCATTCTCCTTGTGGATTGATGTCTGTGCTCCCCTGTATAATGTGGCATGCATTGGCATTATGTTCAGTGATGAGCTGAGGTGTATTTCTTCCATGGTAGTCAACGACTTCCCTTAACCCGTTTTGATGGGGTTGGTTCATATGAATTATAAGGGAGGTATGCCGTGGTGACAGTAAGTTCCCTCTTGCTCCCCGCTGTAGTAGTCATCACTTTTACTGTCGTCACATTCCCAGGACAGAGCTGTGACAGTGGAAAGGCATGAACTGTGTTCCTGATAAAAATGCAGGATCTAGGAGCAATACTAGGTCTAGCAGAAAACATTGCCCACCTTGTATTGCATAATCCCCCTGTATGGTCCCCATAAACCTAGTTTCCCAAATAAGTGCTATATCTATCTCCCTTACGGCAAGTTTCTGGCAAAGGAGCGCCCTTGCAGTCTTGCTATGGTGCATATTAATTTGAATAAATTTACATTTTTGGAATGTCTTTTGCCATTTATCCTTGACTTATGTGAATTGCTCAATGTCCCTAGGTTTGCTGGGAGTACCAGCTCCCTGGGGTGGTATTACAGACTGGCTGACCCCATGCTGAGCAAAACTAGGCAGGTACTTCTGTACCATAGTGTCCCTGCTTTTGTTAGGTTTTTATTTTGTGTTTCCTCCATAAGAGTCCCATGAGTAATGGGGAAGTAACAGTCTCCACCCACTGAGCCACATATGGGTGGAAGGCATAAATACACTGGGGTGTTGCCTGGTCCTCTGGAGGGATTGTTAGTGACACTGCTGTCACCACCGCATTACCATGCAGCCCTTGGCATGATGCCTTACACCTTGCCATGGACCATTACCCCTGTTAGCCGCCTGTAGGTGTTATGCTCCCTCTGTAACAAGTTTGCTGGGGGTTGGTATTTTGGAGGAAAACAGTCATGATTAATGTACGATTTGAAATATTTTATAATTTTCTTGCTGTAAGTGATCATTTCTTGCAGTTTATTTAATAACTTTGCATGATCTGGATTTTTTTGTTAGGTGTGGATTTTCATTTCTTGTAATATATTTTCTAGAGTGTGTGATGTATAATCCAACGCTGAAAGTGACCTGCTTAAGACACCCAGACATTATGAAGATGTTAATTCATTGGCATACCAGCATATCTAGGAACTGTTCCACTTCAATTATCTTTGGCTGAAAGAAAGCTTTCCTTAGAAATTTGTGTAGTTTATGGGTTTGCGGCCAGTTGCAGTAATTACCTGTACAACAAGTGTTGAGGTGGATACTGGTACCTAAGAAAGAGTAATTAGAGGATTGAGAATATAATGTAATGTGGAGCTTCTTGATTTTGACTCTTCACCAAATGCTGCAAAGGTGTTTTAGGTCCAGAAAAATGCAGTTGTTTGATGCATGTATTTCACTTTGGGGGAGATGAGATACACATACAAAGTTTTAGTAAGAAAGGCTATAGGATTCACCAGTTGACAGACATAATAAGCATGGGTGGGAAGATGATGAGGTGAGTCATTGAAAGGTTGGATGTAATGGGTGTAGACTGCTGTCAACTGACTTAGTGAAGGGTTCACTAGTGGCTGTTAATGCTGTAATGCTCCATTGAGTGAGGAACATCTTGCCCAGCAGAAAGAATGATAATCTGTTCAAGAATTGTCTTGAACCATTTAACTCTTCACAGAGTTATGATCTTCAATTTGTTGGCTTTTGTTTTCAGCAACTGATTCTTCAGAAAGTGACTCTAAGCTGTCCATTCCGGTTTAAAATGTTTGTTTTCTAAAATAATGTTGATATTGAAATGTTTTTTGCATTTATTAACATGTATTTCTCTTTTAGCAGTGGTCATGCACAATAAATATAACCAAGGTGAAGACGGTAGCAACATAGTTGTCAATTGGGCATTTCCTTTTCTTTATCCATGCTGCTTGTTGATAGCTCTGTAATGTATTTAGTCCATTACTTCTTTAATGTGACTGAAATATGATTGTTTCTTCTGTGTTTTACAGTGGATGTATTGAATCATCTTAGCAAAACAGTATTCACTGCCTTGCCACTGTATCAAGGTACCTGGATCATTAAAACCAAGGAAATGGGAGAATCAACGTAGACTGACATCCTACCTTGCAGTTCTGCACTGCCTCATAAAGTTATTTGCTCAATAGTTCCAGCTTACAGAGTACCTATACCACAGAAAGTAATGAAATTAGGTAGGCCTACCTTTTAATTCTGTGCACTTGGAAATGTAGAAATAAGTATGAACTAGTTTAATTTTATCAGACAGAAATAACTGGTAACTTTTTTTTTGATAGAGTTTAGGCTCTCTTTGTACTTCTTTGATATGGTTATTGCTAACTACAGGGATATGTTAATAATAATAATATAATAATATGATAATTTATCCTCTGTCCTTATCAGTCCCCAGCCTATCTAGAGCAAGCCAAAACATCATGCAAGTACTTACATATAGTGCAAACAAACAGTGAATGAAAAAGAAAGAATAAATGTTATCCATAGAACAAATGCAAAATATAATACAAACCCAAATAAACTTAAAACCAAAGCAATAATAAAACAAAAAGCACATGTAACAAACATTCTTCACCTGGGCAGTAGAATCTTCACCAACATGTCATTGCGTATTTGTATGTTGACAATGTCTGTAGGAACTCGGTCCATGCATTGGTGGAATACACGTGGAAGTACTGTAAGTGGAAAGGAATGACAGCAATAATTCTCATACCTGTTCTGTAGATGCTCTAATTTAAGGAAAGTGCATGATCCTTTCCCATTGTGCATCATTCATAGTGGGTAGGTAGTTCCTCACAATATGGAACATAATAGTTGAAACTTCTTTTTATTCTGACTGGACTGACAGTAATTTTGATAGGGATTATTTTAGTTCAAAAATATTTGTTGGATACTTTTCCTTTGTAGCTGCAAAATGAGGTAGTGTTACAGATTTAGCAAGATGACCAAAACTTGCCAAGTATGTATTTTTCACATATCAGAATTTACTGTCATGGATAACTTCACCCAGTACTTGTGTTACTTTTGTGAAATTATAGTTGAGTTGAACCATTCAGTTTAGGTGTCTTCTGAATATTGGTGATGTCAGTTTTGTTCTGAATTCGTTTGGTCACTTGTACAAGGGTCCACAATTTTTTCAAACAACTAGGATCGACTTTAAAATTCTAGGTTCCAAAAGGGTGATGTGAAGCAAGTTTCATTCTTAGGCCCCTGTGGTTCTGGAGTGACCTTTGAACATCAGGGTTATCTGGTGCTGTCTGCTTTTTGTATGTGAACTGGTATACGTTTTTGCATGTAGGGGAAAACGTGCAATAATTATGCTGAAAGCATTAGCTGTCACTATGCAAAATGTAGACATATGGGCCACCTGGCACCTGGGATTTGTGCCCATATGCACTTGGCCATTTCTCTTGTTGCATTAGTTTAATATCAGATATGCAGATTGATAATTTTTTTGCAGTATTGTGGTATTAAAATCAACATGATTCTCCTTTGTGGCATATTACAGATCACATGTGTAATGCTGGAAACATTTCCTTGCATACGTGTTGTTGTGCAACAGTTGGAATGGTGTGTCATTCCTTATTTCTGAAAAATTATGTATTTCACAAGTGTTGTGCTAAAGTTTTGTACATAACTCTGTTGTTACTTTCTGTAGAGCAATCTGAGAAAGCCATAGCTGACTAGGTAACATGTATGAGCAACATGATAATGCAGCGTGTGATTTCTACTAGAATCTAAGAATGGCTGAGATGGCCTCTGATTACCCAACAGAATGGTGCATGTTGCATTCTGACATCAGGTTTTGTGATATGGCAGTGGCTTTGCAAGTTCAACTCAAAGTAGCACACAAAACATCTGCAGTTGGATGTTATTACACCAGATGTTTGAAGTGAATAATATGAAATGTATGTCAGCTGACCAGCATGTAGAATGCAAAATTTGAGGGATCTTCCCACACATTGTGGATGTGTTATGTTGAAATTTTCGTTTTTTGAGGTTTAAGAGAAACAGATGTGTTGAGTTTGCATAATTCATTTTGTTCATACGCAGCTTTCAGCTTTTGTGGTCTACTGTATGTACAGAGTTACACTGCAAAGTCTAGTGTCCAGTTTTGTAAGTATATTGCAAGTCTGTTGTGATACCTTAGTGATGTCATGACCAAATTGTTGTCACTTCGTACATACACTCCACAGAACATAATTCATGACGGATTGAAGGCAACACTAGATATTTGTGTACACAAACAAATGCTGCAACTATATAATTAACACAGAATTTTAATCATTGTCTATGGTTTTATAAATTATTATTTGTGTGGGATTCAGCACATCATAGATGAGTTTATGATCTTCTGCCATACTAAATTGTGGGTAAGTTGGCTCAATCCATTATGTTTCTGACTTGTATTTTGAACATTCCCATTCGGAATCTTGGTCGTAACACCAGATACATCGGCTGAGATTTTCATGGTTGTCCTAAGCCTGTCCAGGAAAATGTTTGGGTATTGTCTTGTACTAGTCTGTCACATCTCTTTACTTTTTTTTTTTTTTTTTTTTTTTTTTTTTTTTTTTGTTCTTTTAGCCATCATCCTACCATTCAGTGCTCTGTAGTTTGGGCAACTAACAGCATTTTAAGGAAACAGATAGAGGTCTTTGTTCATGTGGGTTGTTATTCAGAATGATTGGTGGTTAGTAACTGACATTTTGGGACTAAAGAGGTAGCTTGACCCTTCATGATGGGACTGATAGCCTGACCTGAGATATCAGTAGCACACTACAAAGGAACACTGCCTAACTTCCCAAAAGGGCAAACACTTAATTTACTTTGTGGAGGAAGCCTGA
>Ga0209755_10007806_pt1 | contig 11541 bp, 12 predicted proteins | sample TergutCo191P1_FD_187301 | JGI IMG/M metagenome (GOLD analysis project Ga0209755, IMG submission 187301) | Cornitermes sp. P1 segment gut microbial communities from Petit-Saut dam, French Guiana - Co191P1 (SPAdes) (version 2) | ecosystem: Host-associated > Arthropoda: Insects > Digestive system...
GACAGGGCGGGCGGCAACGTACAGTTGAGTAAGATTGAAATGGATAACATCGCTGATTTCTATACCATGTTTATCCATGTTTTTCATGACGAACACAGATATTTCCAAATATCAAACGAAGAAGGCGCCGCGATGAGCGATGTGCCGCAGTTGCACGTATTATTACAATCAGAGCCGGATAGTCACATGAAACTGGAGGTTTTAACATGGATATATCGTTATACCAATGCATGTGCAAAGATGGAAAATCATAAAATCATGGAATTGATCGAAGAGATTAAAAATAAAATACGACCGGTTATTAGAAAATGGGACGACCTGTTGAATGATGCAATAGAGGCCGGGCGCGATACCATATTCCATAATTCCAAAATTGGTGAAACACCGCTGTTGTTCAAAATACAAACATATAGTTTTGCGGCATTTACATTACCGTTTTTAAATGGTGATGCATCGCCAAATTTATCATCGGTTGAATTTGATAAACAAATATCAAAAGAATTTAATGAGTTATTGACATCTTGGAAATATGAAATAAAGTCGGAATCTTTGGCGGCGGCTGTAAATCTAATAAAACCATACACGCAACACGTCCAAAAAGAATTGGCAAAACATCCCGAACTGTTGGCCGAATTGCATCCACTGGCAAGGGCCACAAATGAATGTTATTCCGAGGCCGAATACATGGGCGAAATCAGTAACGAAGTCTTTGATATGCAAAATATGTCTGAACATCAACAAAAATTTGTGGACAAGGTCCAAGGTTTTCAATACATGGAAATGGAAAAGTCAAAGCGTGCGCTGACCACGGAATTTCAATTACAGCAAAAGGCAAAATAATGTATTTCACACGCGATGATATTTTTGTTTTACTGGGGTCTGATTCTGCGGATAATTTGATGAAAATTAAAAATGATTCTGTTCGTGATGATACAGTTTTTACAATTGTCCTGCCGCGTATCTATGGATATTTTGACCAAACTATAAATAATGAAAAGTTGGCAAATACATTGCGATTTGTGTTCAAGCAATTATCAGAAATGGTATATGAAAGCGCGGTCGCATATTCAGAATCACATACGCATAATATGCATATGCGCTATGTGAATAATGAAATTGTCGGGATACCGGGCGGCCTGTTGGATACGGTGCATGATTCTGTGACACTGCATAATTCATTGGCGGCCGGATTTAATGTTTTGAATTTCTTTGATAGCAAAAGTATTAAAAAGCCAAACCCAATGATTATCCCAAGATTGCAACAAATGATAGAATCAATGCACGCGCACGGCGGCATGGCGTTGTTGCCAACAGATGTTGATTTATTCAAAGATAGCATCGATTCATTTATACAAATTTATGAAAACAATCTGTCCAGTTTCAAATTAAACGACACAGAGCGCGTCGCAAAACACAACATAACCAAAGCATCGTGGCGTGTAATATCCATGCCGGAAAGTTACATCAGGACCAGCGCGCTGTACTGGATAAGACGGTATCTGTCACGCGTGGGCGATATGCATGAAAGAAAGGCAGAATCTGCGGTTGATGAAATAAACAATACTGTCACGCCATATATCGGCGTCTCTATGGAATTTGTTCATGATGTATTAAAATCGCGCGTTCAATTTGGCGAATTCAAAGATATCCATCATGATAAAATCGAAGAATTTGTCACAACGTTTGTCCTGCATAACGATATTGTGCACGAAATTTCCGGTATACCTGTTGAAAATTTCGAGCCATGTAAAATTGATAAAATGCAACATATCGCAGAGGCGGTGGATTTGGAATTATCCGGTGCAGAGGTTGATACACTTCGGAAAATAATGCCCGTCTATAGACAAAGAATAATGGATGCAATAAATCAAAATCCAGAAATGGCCGCACGTCTGAAAACACTTTCCAACATATATATTAATGAATCAGAGAAAAGAATTGATGCGAACGACAGTTGTAATGGAATATTATTATTTGAAAAACAGAGCCAAGTTTACCTGGATACATTAGTCAAAGCACAAAATTACGAGATGTCACGATAATTTTTAGTATTTGACTTTTTGTTGGATGTGCTATAAAATTGGTGGGCTTTGGAATGCGGGGCTATAGCTCAATTGGTAGAGTACTTGCATGGCATGCAAGGGGTTGTCGGTTCGAGTCCGATTAGCTCCACCAATAATTCCAAACGTCGTGGCGGCCGTAGCTCAGTTGGTTAGAGCGCTGGTTTGTGGTACCAGAGGTCGCGGATTCAAGTTCCGTCGGTCGCCCCATTTTTTGATTGAGAACCCTGGATTGAGAATTGAAAAAAATAATCTTATTTTCGCTGACACTGACATTGACGCTGACACTACTGTCTTGTGGGGTTAAATCAAATCTTGATCATCCAAATCACGACTTTCCGCGCGATTATCCTGTGCGTTAAAAATTACGCCCATCAGGGCGATTTTTATATTTGCAATAGTGTTTTCAAGTTGCTATTATTGGCGGGCGAAAAAGGAAAGAAATGTTCAAGATATTTAAAAAGAAAAAAACCGCTGTACACGCGGATAAAATTCCCACACATATTGCATTTATTTGCGATGGTAATCGCCGTTGGGCGGAAGAGCGCGGGCTTGCGCCAATGATGGGACATCGTGCGGGCGCGGGCGAAGATTTTTTTGAAAATATGGCAAATTGGTATTTTGCGCGCGGTGTTACAACGCTTACATTCTATGTCTTTTCGACCGAAAACTGGAAACGTTCCAAGGATGAGGTAAGCGGCCTTATGAATTTATTCTGTGAAATTTGCGACAAGCATTATAAAGAAGCAGGGCAAAAAAATATTCGATTCAAACACGTCGGTCGCACAGATAGAATTTCGAAAAAACTGATGTCAAAAATTCTTAAATTGGAAAAAGCAACGGCTGATAAAACAGGTGGAACCATTGTGCTTGCGCTTGATCATGGCGGCGAAGATGAAATTATTCGCGCCGCACAAGATGCCATTCGATCTGGGATTCCGGCCGATGAACTGGATTCGGAAATGTTTGAGACATTTATGGATACAGGCGAATTATTGCCGGTGGATATGGTTGTCCGGACAAGTAATGAAAACCGGACAAGCGGTTATTTGCTTTGGAAGGCGGCCTATGCAGAGTTGTTTTTTATAAATGAACATTGGCCAACTTTTATATCAAGTGAAAAACTTTGGCAATCTGTTATGGATGAATATGCGCGGCGCAATCGCAGATTTGGCGGCGGTATTAAAAAAAACTATTCTGGATGATTGGATCCCCGGATATTTGCTGGATACGCGTTCCGCGTACAGCGCAAATTCCGAGGATGACGTATAATGATGGAGACTATTTAAAATGAAAAAACTAATACAACAAAGTTATAGTCGGATAATCGGCTCTATGGTTTTATTGTCGGTTTTTATATTGGCCGCAATGCTTGAATATTTCGGCCTGCCGGGTGTTCAATATTTTGCAATTCTGGTTGTGCTTGGTATGGCGCTTGAATTATACGTCGGTGTGCGTACACGTATCGCGCGTGAGAAAAAAGAATCAAAGATTTCACAATTACGATTTAATTACACGACGCAATTGGGGGCGGGTCTTGCCTTGCTTATCGCGTCCGCTTGGTACGTTGGTGCATATCCTATGGTTATGCTTATGCTTTTGGCAATAATTGCGGCGGCCGACATTGGCGGTTGGTTTTTTGGTAAATTATTAAAGACTGAAAAAGACAATCAATTATGGGAAAAAATTTCACCAAAGAAAACATGGACCGGCCAAATCGGCGGCATAATATGTGGCACGATTACGGCGATTGTATTCGGCTTTGTTATATATGGTATGTTTATATCGGAATTAATTTGGATTGGTATTTCGGTCGCATTGTTGTCACAATATGGCGACTTGACCGCGTCTTGGATAAAGCGTAAATTAGGCCTGAAAGATTACGGAAATATTTTCCCAGGACACGGCGGTTTTACCGACCGGTTTGATGGATGGATGTTTGTATTGCCAATTGCGGCAATATGGTTGATGTTTTAAATTTGTCGTTCAGCGTTCAACGTTTAGCGTTTAACGTAAAAAGAACTGTTTGAAAATATTAACAGAGTGTGTAATATGTTGGCGAAACTAGTATTGTCTTTGGATGCAAAAGAAAATACGTTAAACGCTAAACGCTAAACGTTAAACGAGGAATAGATGACACTTATAATAACAATCGTTGCATTTTTAATAGTTCTGGGCATCGCCGTATTGGTCCACGAATTGGGTCATTATTGGGCGGCGCGTATCAGCGGCGTAAAGGTTTTAACATTTTCAATCGGGTTTGGCCCGGCGATTGTTAAATGGACGGACAGGCGTGGATGCACTTGGAAATTGTCGTGCGTGCCACTCGGCGGATATGTTCAATTATACGGAAACGAAGATATTTTCGACCGGAAAAAATATGATGAACTATCAAAGGCAAAGAAAAAAGGACATTATCTGTCCGCGAAATTATGGCAAAGAATTATGATTTGCGTCGCGGGTGTTGCGATGAATTTTGCTTTGGCATTTGCAATTTATACAGGTTTATTTTTATATCAACCGCGCGTGGTTCAATTGCCGGTCGTCGGCGCAGTGGCCGCGGAATCAGTCGCATGGAATGCGGGCGTACGCGCGGGCGACCGTATTGTGCGGATTGATGGAAAAAATATAAATTCTTGGCGGGATGTTATAATCGCACAACAATTGGCATCGGAACGTGATGCGTTGATGGTTGTGCACAGACGTGGTGAAAATGTTGTAACACGCCTGGCGCCGGTGGAACGTTGGGGTATTACGCCGGACGCGTCGCACACGTTTGAACAACCAAAAACAATCACAGGCGCCGCACGGTCGGCCATCGGACGCGTATACACCGAATCAAAAACCATAGTCATAGTTTTACGCCAAATTATAACAGGAGAGCGCAGCGCAGAACAACTGGGCGGTGTGATATTAATCGCGGAATTGTCCGGCAAAGCATTGGCTGCGGGATTGATTACATTCTTGTCTTTGATTGCGTTATTGTCGGTTAATTTTGGTGTTTTGAATCTTTTGCCGTTGCCGGTATTGGATGGCGGAACATTGCTTATGCTGACCGCCGAGGGCGTCACGCGCAAAAAAATCCAAGGAAAATTATTGGAATATATTTTCATCGCCGGATGGATATTCTTGTTGTTCTTGTTCCTATTCGTGATGAAGAATGATATTTTGCGCCTATTCGGCGCATAAAGTCGTTTAACGTCTAGCGTACAGCGTAAATGCATTCGCTTCGCTCATAATCTTTTTGATTATTACGTTAAACGCTAAACGTTAAACGTTAAACGAAAAAATGAACACATACAACAAAGGCCTTTTTTCAGAATGGTACGTGCGGCAATTTTTGCGCTTGCATGGGTTTGAAATTATAAAAAATCGTTATATCACAGGGCGTCATACGGGACGTGCGGAAATTGATATTATTGCACGTCGCGGAAATCTTATAATTTTTTGTGAAGTAAAAAACCGCAAGGATGCGCAAACCGGAATTGATGCGATTACGTATAAACAAAATGTGCGCCTGCGCGCGGCCGCAGAATCTTATATGCGGCGAATTCGGTGGACGGGCGACGTGCGCTTTGATTGTCTGGTGGTATCAAACTTTCGTATAAAATGGTTCCGAAATGCTGTATAGGATATTTAAAAAACATAAAAAGAAAAATATATTTACATCTGAAATTTCAGAACTTGCAAAAAGTGGGTATACAACTATATGCGATGATTCCGGAATTGAAATATTTGGGAATGGTATTTTTGTACGTGGGGATGCGCCTGATGTAATATGTGCCGCCCGTGATGTTTTTGCAACAGAGGAATATAAATTTAATCCAAGTGGCCATGAATATATAATTTTTGACATAGGGCTTAACGTTGGAATTGCATCGTTATATTTTGCACAACAAGATTTTATAAAAAAAGTATACGGGTTTGAACCATTTAAACCAACATATGCACAGGCAGAGCGTAACATGCTATTGAACCCTGAATTATCCCAGAAAATAAAAATATTTAATTTTGGCCTGTCGGATAAAAATACAGAATTGGAATTACCTTATGATTTAAATAGGACAGGTTCTATGTCATCTATGCCTGTGTCCGGGCGGCGGTTATTTTCAAATATGGAAAAGATTAATCTTTGTCGGGCATCGGATATTTTATCCCCAATAATTGAAAAACATGATTTATATAAAATTGGGCTTAAAATAGATTGCGAAGGTGCAGAGATTGAAATAATTCCAGATCTTGAAAAATCAGGATTGTTGCGAAAAATTGATTTAATAATACTGGAATACCATAGTGATAATTATAATACTTTGATAAATATATTAAAAGACAAAGGATTTAATGTAACAAGAAATCATCATACGGGCGCGCAAACAGGTATAATCACAGCGGCAAAATCTATAATGTCCATTATACCGAAAAAAGAAAAAGAAAAGTTTTATTGCTTTGGAAAATTTTAATAACAAAAATAAAAAGGCGTAATATTTACGCCTATTTTTCAAAACTGGATTTTTTTGGAAACTTTTTAGATAACCATTCGGCGTTATCGCGCCTGTCAGAGTTTGTTGATTTTTGTGTATCATTTATACAAAATAGTTTTGCACTATCTATGTATTTATTTTGTTTTGCATTTCGCGCCAAAATTGGTGTGTTTGGGGTGCTTTTTCGCCAAAACATAAATGGTCGCATACCACGGTAATACGCGGGTATATATTTACCTGTGGCAAATCCATACAAGGCGTAAATCCAATGTGATAAATCATTATCATTTCGGAATTTATTGTTAATTGTTTGTTTTATTTGTGCGTGCAATTCCGGATGTTTTTGCGCGGAAATTATAACAGATTTAAGACATGGTTCAATATTATGTGGTGGGCGCAGGTTTGTATAATCTTTGCCAAATATTTGTTTTATTTTAAGCGTGGCAGATAAAACAATATGCCTGTATAAATTAGAGGCTGTGCCCGCGCTTTTCTTATAAAACATTTTTTTGTTTGTACGAACCAGCGCGCGCCCCATATCATCAAAAAAGTAATCGGGTGCGACGGGTTGTCCAATCATCATGTCATCATTACCGTATAGGAAATATTCGGACAATCCGGGGATATTCAAGACACTGTGTTCGATGGCTTCGCTATTAAAAGTGGGCAATGCGCCTTTTGGAAATATTTTTTCATGTGGCACCATTGTAATCTTTGGGTGTTTTGTGTCCAGCCATTTTGGAACCTGTCCAAATCCGGTTACGATATAAATATGATTAATCCACGGTGCATTTTGTTCAAGTGAACGCAATGCATATAACAATTCATCATTATCGCGCCAACGTGCATCGGTTGTTGCCTGTGCTGAATTTGGTAATTTATGACCAAATTTAACCAGCCATTTATCTTTTTCGCGTTTCCATTTTGGATCACTTCCATCCACCCACAGGTATACCATGTCGATTTTTTTTGGCATTTTGCTTTTCATTATTTATTCCTTTCCAATATTTCAGACAATATTTTATAGTTATCATTCCGCAGTTGTAATAACAGCGAATTAATTTTTTCACGTGGTACACCCAATGATTCCATCGCACGTTCGCCCAGCATAAATGACGATTCAATCGTTTCCGGCAGGGCCAATTTCACGCCTTCTTTGCGCAATGTTTCCATTTCTTGCATATTGCGTGCACGTGCAAATATTCGCACCGTTTTTGACACCTGTTTAACCGCGCGCACGGTGCTTTTCGCAATGTGTGCATTGTCCAGCGCGATTATAATCGCACGCGTTGTCCGTGGCCGCATGCCCAATTCTCGCAAGGTTTCATGGTTCGTGGTGTCGCCATAAAATACATTAAATCCGTCCGCGCGCGCACGCACAATTACATCGACATTCATATCAATTGCTACATACGGAATCCGCAGTGATTCCAACATCCGCGCCACAGTTTGTCCAACACGCCCAAACCCGCATATGATGACGGTTGGCGGCACTGTGGTGACTTCGTTTAATTTATTCGCACGCGTTGTAGATATTAATTTCCCAGATTCATAAAGGCGATCATATATGGCAAGCAAGATTGGCGATGTCAACATTGATATGATTATGACCGCAATTAATATTTCGCTGTGCGCGAATGGGATGGCTTCGATTCCACTTTTACGCATCATTTGTAATATCAATAATCCGAATTCACCGCCTTGAGCCAATATTAATGCTATTAATGTTGCCTCTCTTGAATGTACATGTCTAACGCGCGCGACGATATATATCGCAACGAACTTTATTATAATCAATAGTGCCGCCGCACCCATAACGGTCAATAAATTATCACGTAAAAATGGAACGTTCATCGACAGGCCCAGCGCGATAAAAAAGAAGGACAAGAATAAAATTCTGTATGGCGAAATATCCGTTTGAATTTGATGACGGTACAGTGTTTCCGATAACATCATACCACCCAAGAACGCACCCATCGCCGGCGGCAGGCCGACCAAATCCGCCATCACCACCCAAAAGATAATATTAAAGAATATTGCAATAAGGAATACTTCTTTGGATTTAAGGCGCGCAATATGATTCATAATTGGTTGCAAAATTAATCGCCCGATAATCATAACGCCCAGTATTAATCCGGCTGATAATACAAAAATATCAATGACCGATGCGCCAAGGTTTAATCCTGTTCCTGCGAAAACGGGTATCATCGCCAAAAGCGGTATGGCCAATAAATCTTGGAAAAGTAATATGGAAAATGTTTGCCGGCCAAGTGGCGTTTGCAATTCATTTCGCCGGGCAAGCGTTTCCAGATCGCTGTTCGATGAACTCATCGCCAATAATAAACACACCATAATCGTTGCCAACATCGTCCAAGTGGTCAGGCCAAATAAAATCGGGAACAGTATGGCAACAACCATTAAAACCTGGGCCGCGCCAAATCCAAAAATTGTCTGTCGCATTTGCCACAGGCGCCGCGTGTTCAATTCCAGGCCCATCGCAAACCACAAAAATATAATACCAATTTCGCCCAAGAAATTCCAAGTTGCAGATAATTCCCAAAGGCCCAAGCCGTGCGGACCTGTTAAAATCCCAGCAAGCAAGAATGCAAGCAACGTCCCAACGCGCGCCAGGCGCAGGAAATAAATCGCCGCGAAAATTATACCCAACATTATAAGAATTGATGTGTTCATATTTTATCCCTTAAACTTTATGTATTATATCATAAAATGGGTACAAAAAAAACACTCCCCCGGACGTGTGTCCGGGGGATATAATCCCCTTTCCTTTAAGGAAAGGGATGGATTTTTTATGAAGCCACTTGTGGCGAAGTAAAAAAGACGGGGTATGGTAATAATTATTATTAACCCATACCCCGCCCCCGATAAACTCGGGCACCCCATACCCTGCGGGAAAGGGGACTAATTAATTATTGCGCGTTTGATAATCGACAAATCATTTTGAATCATGTCCAGGCGTATTTGCAATTGGCCGATGCCGCTTTCCAATGCGGCGACGCGGTGTTCAATCGCGCCGATGCGAACTTTGTTGCGTTCGACGCGGTCGAAATTGCTGTCCGCGCGTGCCGCCCAATAGACGACCGCCGCACCGAACGCGATAAGGAACCAAGATGATTTTAACGATTCCATAAATGTCGCAATTTCTGATTTTTTATTTTTCATTTTTTACCCCGCTCAATTAAATTTTCAATTTGCTTGACCAATGCGCGCATACCCTCCAGGTGGCGTAACTGGTTGTCGGTCGCATCCGGCCCAAGGAACCGCTCTGTTGTTATGCTGCGCAAGTGTTCAAGCACACGCGCGCCGTCCGTTGTGCCGAATGCGCGCGTGTATGATTGTTCGATTTTATTGTTGTTCATTTAAAATCTCTTCTTCAATTAATTCATCGATTATCTCTTCGATAATTTCTTCTTCGATTGATTTTGGTGCATTTAAAATTTCCTTTGGAATATGCAATGAATCCGCCAAATAATTGGTCAGGGCATCATAATTTATGTCCAGCGGCAGGCCGGCCGAATCAAGCGTTTTGATGAATGTAATAATTTGCGATACGCGTTCATCGGATGCCAATTGTGAAATCGGTGCCTGATAGCACAGCATTGCATTCGCATCCAACGACACATTATCAATCGCGCCACGGCGTGATAAAATCGACATTGCGCGCGCTATCATCGGGCGAATAAATTCGCCGAGCAGGCGACCATAAGTCGCGCCAAGCGTACGCATCATGTCTGTGTTACGCGCGATGACTTCGGTTGCGGTCATGTCTTTATTAGAGATTATTGTCATTTTATCCGCCAATAATGCATGACGAATCCGATCGCGTAAATCACCCAATACCAGTTGCGATACATTAAAATCCGCGCCTGCGCGTAGTGGTGTTAATCCGCTGCTGCCCACGGCCTTTGGAATAATTGCGCCAGGCGTTAGATTTATATTTGATAAATTTATCACACCATCATCATCCGCTTGCCACATTCCAGATACCGCAATCGTCGCATTCTTTAAAATTAATTCAACGACTTTATTCGCGGTTTTAATGTCGGGCAGGGCACGCATTACGGGACTGCGCCCGTATACTTCACCCGTCATTGCGGACCAACGGAATATAATATATGGATTGGTTTCAAAGCGTCCCTTGGCCACAATATTATTTTCAAAATTTCCGGTGGTATCAATCCATGCGGTGAATGCAAAACCATTTGAATCGGCCACAACTGATTGAATAATACGCAATGGCATTTCTGGATTTTGTTTCAATGATTCTTTTAATGTGGCGGGCGGAACCCACGCTGGATACCTTTCGCATGCACATGTGGCCGGCATTGATGTGGTGTGGAATACGGCAGTAATTTCACCGCGTGCATCACGCAATATGGAAATGTCGCCCATCGGAATTGATGTAAAAGAAAAAGCGCTTTGCGCGCCGATTTCATTTTCAGACATAAATAAACATGCCGTGCCAATCGTCGCCAAATCAAGATATGATTGGTGTACGGTTGTATAAAAATTCGAATTGTTTATATGGCGGCGTAATTCGGCCGTGGCCAATTCCGGCTCTGGTGCGAATTCACCCGCGCGTGCCAATGTCATCCATAATGATTCCGGCGGTGTTAAAAGTGAAAACATATTCGCCGATAACATTTCGACCGCGTCCCCCGCGGTGGAATCGAAAATCTGTGCGGCCTCGTCCGCGGTGGATGGCAACGTATACCGCCGACAAGATTCCCAGCGGCCTGTCATAGGTTCACGCTCTTTCAGCGATTGTTTATAAAGTTGGATAAGTTTTTTGTTCATAGTTTTTTCCTTTGAATTCCCCGCCTGGGCGGGGTGGCGCCCCCGGCCTTCGCCGGGGCAGGCTTGGCGACGGGGCGGGTTAATAAAAAAACTTGTCCTTTATAAAGGACAAGTTTAATTTTAGGTTTTTATTTTTTAATCAGTTCATAACTCTGACGAAATAAAATATATTTTCAATGTCGCCT
>Ga0209755_10007807_pt1 | contig 11540 bp, 6 predicted proteins | sample TergutCo191P1_FD_187301 | JGI IMG/M metagenome (GOLD analysis project Ga0209755, IMG submission 187301) | Cornitermes sp. P1 segment gut microbial communities from Petit-Saut dam, French Guiana - Co191P1 (SPAdes) (version 2) | ecosystem: Host-associated > Arthropoda: Insects > Digestive system >...
ATTGTTACTAGATGACACTGCATATTCCTTATTGGTTATGATTAATTTAAATACACCTGGAAACGTCAGTGAGAGAGGCATAGAAGCCATGTATGTGTATAACCAACACAAAATGTCTCCTTTTTTACACCCTGCAGGTAGTAGATGAAGGTAAGTGACAGCTTTATACCCTAGTCACTTTACTGCCGGAAAGAACTCCAGTACTTGAGTCCACCTCAGAGCCAGTCTGGACATTTGGTAGAAGAGAAGCCTTTCTTGGCCCAGCTGGGATACAAACCCTGGATCATTCAGTCCATAGCTTATTTACTGTACTTTCTCAACAAATTTACCTGCAAACTGGCAAAAGAAATGTTTGGCAATCTGCAATTAATTATATATTTTTTTGTCAATAATTAGGATGGGATAACAAATAAGAACTGTCAAGTGTTTTGTCAAATTCCTGTTTGTATGCTTTTATGTTTGACTGTTTACATCAACTTAACTTTTTTATTAACTTTCTAATGAGACAGCATGAAGACCAAGTGTGTGATTTAGGTAATGTAACTTCTAATGACATAAGATGATAAAAAGTCTATGATTTCCTGGTCAGAATGCTGGAATTTCTATGATACTATTCTTAACGGTAAATACTGATTGTTTTTAGGTAGTGGCCTATCTAGTTTCTTAGGTTTCTGTTTTTGTGGATTATTGCACCTTGCTGTGGTCCCACATGTATGGGATCATTCTCAGTACAAATTATGATTATACAGCTGAGCTAGAAACATGGTTCCTTTGACCAGTTCTGATTACCAGTGCTGCAGCATCATATTCCAGAAGAATGGAGTCGTTATAACAGAACTTGCTGTTAGTGTAGCATCACACACAGAGAAGGTAATTCATTAAATAATTTATAATAAAAAAATACACGATGACAAGGTTTAATACAGGAGAATGTCACTGACTGCAGCATATGTCAATGCTGGATTTGGTGTTGACATTAAATACAACATTGGCATTGTCATAGGGGTCATCCCTTAATTGCTTGTTCCTGGGTAAGGTTAGATTTCATATTACTGCACCAGCTGGCCCTGGGTTGGACATGCAGGCCTACTGATTGAAGTCATTTTATTTTAGCTATATTTGAAAAATTTTGAAAAGTGGCCATCAGTTTCATTATGTCTGTCTGCATGCAACAACTCAGCTCCCACTGGGTGGGTTTTCATGAAATTTGATATTTGGGTATTTTTCAAAAATCTGTTGAGAAAATTCAAGTTTCATTAAAATCTGACAAGACTAACAAGTACTTTACGTTAAGACCAATGTACACATATGATCATATCTCACTCAATTTTTCTTAGAATGAAGAATGTTTCAGACAAAATTGTACAGAGAATCAAAACACGCATTTTATGTTCAATAACTTTTTTTCACAAATTGTGCATTTATGAGGCAATGTGAAAAAATACTGTACAGCTGGATAGGCCACAGGTGACAGTGTGGTGTACATACATTGCGTGTTGGATACCTAAGGCTACAAATGCATATTCAGAATATGTAATATTTATTGCTTTTTACTGCATCAGTGGTTGCAAAATGTGCCTCAGTGTATGTAATATGTACAGTGCCTCTCTTAAAATATTTCCATGGTTTTAGTCTAAATATTTTATTACAGTGCAGCACCATTAACACTTTCTATTCATACAAGGCCAAGCAGTATGTGAGGCTTGTTATGTTGAAACAATGGGGAGGTTCCATGATGATGTGCATAAATAAAGGCTCAGTCTTGGGCCCAACAATTAGGTCCTCCACCATGACAATGCTGCTGCTCAAAAAGGCACCCTGTGCCAAGAAATTAGGACAAAAAGTTCATTGTTGGACCGGAACAACCCCCTTTCACACCTTTATTTACTAGATTTTGGCTCCCACTCACAACTGGCTGCTTCCAAAATGAACATCTGCTATGCCGGACATGTATTTCAAGATATTGAAAATGTCCAGAAAAATATGAGCCCATCCAGCGCTGTTTCAGTGGGTACCAGGTGTTAATATATCAGGGTAGTAACCAAATTTTTGTTTTAATTTAGTTGCATTTTACAAAACCACTAAATTAAAATAATGTTTGCACATATTTCTTGAATTATACTCATACGTGTAGTTTTATGAAATGAAATGTTCATGGGTGTGTACTGTGCTCAGTAACTGTGAATAATAACGTACTAAAATGTTTATATTTTACATATACTAATATTGAATTATATACATAAATATGGAAAGTAACTTGTACATACACATCCACTGATAGATATGCTTTCACTGAGATATTCCGATACATTTCTGACAGTGATGTACATATTACATGAGGAATACTTGTCCATGTTCACACATAGCTTTCTTGTCGAGATGAGTATATAAGAAACGAATCCAGTAGACGTGGTTCAACGAGTTCCATAGCATCAAGATCCTCTATTACTTTGGTGCCACAGTTGGCTGATATCTTTCTTAAAGCAGCCTGGAAAAGCCAATGATACAAAGTCAGAAAGTACAGGGTATGACAACATGTAATTTGTTGTGTGTAATGCAGAGACATTTCAACAGTGATTAACTATATAGTACTTGTATATGTCTTTATAATCTGGCTTACACTATTAGATTTTTTCCCATTATATGCTATAACTAAAGTTAGTTCACAAATCATTGATCTTGTGGCATGTTGTACATAAAATGTCATTTTCTACCATGCTCAGATGCGGAAAACTGCTTCCCTTTTGTCTCAAAACATTTTTAGGTCAGCAGATTTTGCTATCCTGTATGATTCTTATATCAAAAGCACAACATATAAAATATGTATCATGCACCTGACAATGTTTCCATGGCAATTACAGTTGTATTAAATCATAATAGGATTTTTTTGATGTAATAAATGGACCTATGCATGTGCTTCACATAAATCTTAAGCCAGCTGTCATAGTGAAAAAAATATTAATGCAACATACAAGGCCTGAAACAATCAATTCTTGCCTTGTGTTAGGCATGTTTATAAAAAGAGAATTCTTCATTAAATTGAGGACTCCCTTCCATGTGTTTTTTATGTTAAACAAAACCTTCAGTTTTAATGAAATCTAACATGACAAATTCTGTCAAAATTGTGTTCACAGTATATGGCTTATGGATAGACCAACCAATAAGGACAGTCAATGAACTTTGAGAAATAAGTTAACTTTTGATAATAAAAACAAACTGAATAATACACATCAGCACAACAATGTTGTGCTGATGTGTATTTTTCAATTTGTTTTTATTGCGTTAAAGCACTTCATGATGCCCTCTTTTAAATTAACTTTTGTGTTGGTTTTCTTAAATGTACACAAAACTGAAAATGTTTCACTCATGAAATATAGATTATATATAGATGCTTCTTAGATCTCATTTAAAATATGCATTTTAAGATTTTCCATACACTGTATTTGAAGTTACAACTGACCACCCTCTTACTTGACAGTACCTCATAATATGCTGATTTAATCGACCAGTAATTACGGACATATGTCTAATAGCCTGGAAGGTGTACAGGCAATTTGGTACACTATTTTGAAATTTTTTGTAGTCTGTCAGGAAAGAAGTTGTGATTACATGCATTCCTGATCAAGACATAGAAATGTTTGTGACACAGTAAAAAATCTACACTAGTGTTCCCTGTTAATCATGATGTTATACATAAGGTGTAGTTTTTCCTCCAGCATACAACTACTAAAAATTGCATTATTTCAGTGAACCCATATTGGGAAATGCAATAAGCATACCAGACATGCCACTAGAACTCCATCACTGTGGTTCCTCTCCCTTTCTTCCTTGCAGAGCCTCACAAGTCTATTAACTCCCTGTAGCTCTACAACCTGTGCTGCCACTGTCGGATCACTGCATAACCTGCAATATAACAGCAGTCATAATAGCTATAATCATTTTATTTGGTTGTGGGCACTGACTCACTGCATTTAATATTTTCCTCAATTTAGTGTTGAAATGTACTGCTATCCAGAGGTGTGACTGTCTTGTCAGTAAGAAGGAACATAGTTTTTCCAACCACAGGACAGGGGGCAGGTTTAATTTAAGTATGGATGAATTCAGCAGGTAGACAAGCATTTTGGCAACTGGTAGCCATGGAGGTGGACATATGTACTGTGGCCTTGTAGGTTATGTCAACATAAAATCCAGGTGTGGTCACTGGCATTCTCTATAAATATCATCTCTCCATCTGTATGTACTTCTGTCCTGAGGTGCAGTATGTTTCTGCAAAACACTGGGAACTACCCATTAGACTGCAAGGTGACATAACCCAGAAAAAATAATTTGTACTTTAGAATGATGAATTCAAGTGGTCCCATAATATTGCCTTGTAAATCCTGTGTTATATACTACAGTCAAAGAGTGACCCTCTATGCAGGATGTCCAGTGACTTTATGACATAACTTAAAGATTAGATTCCTGACCCCATATCAAGTAATCATGTCATTACAATGTGGTTCCTGTTTGCAGCAATTACAAACCTATGGAACTTTGAGCTTTGCACTTGCTGGTAACCTTCAACAGGCTAAATGGCTGATTCATACAGTGGTTGACAGGTGACATTTAGACTGACTTTTGGAAAATGAATTTCCAACACTTTAGAAGGTACTCCTCTCCACACATCATCAGAGGTGCTACCAACATTAAAGTGAATCTGCCAATTTCTGTGGCTGTAATAAAATGGGTCAGCCTGTGTATCCTGGCCAAATAAGCCATTTTTATCACTTACTGTAAACACACTTTAACACAGCAACATTGAAGTAAAGAGGACCACATTGTCAACTAGAGTGTTTTTGTGCTAACCTGTCCTTACTCATTCACATTTTGAAGTCCTGTAGCCTTACAACAATCACAAGTTGCACCCATGTTGATATATAACATTTTTGAGTCAGTATGTCAGCAATCCAATCCTGAGAATATGACACAAAGTCACTGGACATGCTGTGTGTCTGTACCCATTTCCTCAGCCCATGAAAGTGTGGGCACAGAAATTACTTATTATAAGTGAAAAGGAAACCCTTGATTAAGCAACAGCCCTGCAAGCTGCCATCTACATACATGTGAGGCAATACAAGTGCAGCATTAAGGACCTTTGAGAAGACGTAGTCACCACATGGTAACAGTTCTTTGTAAGTAATGGGTCTGTCATGGAGGCATTCACTTGAACTCTGACTAGAAAATCTAAGTGAAGCAGTAGAGGATGGCAGACAATTTGAATGTTAAGTATGTGAACTTCAGTGTGTTCAAAATGTTTATTTAATTCAGCATACAGGTAATATGCCTAGGTTATATTGATTATGATTATTCACCACAAGATTTGTTACACTAAAATGTTTGTAATTGTGAAATGCATCATAAAATTAATTACACTGTTCTGATATTAATATATAAAATCAAATTATGCTCTGTGCAAATGAACATTTTGTTGAATGTTCATTCATCATAATGACATATCTTTACATACTTACCTGGAGAGAGCAATGGCAGACTTCTGTTGTACTCGTTCTGCAGCTGCTATCTCAGGAGCTCTTTGGAGAGGCGAATGTCTTATTTGCAGGAAGCAGAGCAGGGCCACAACTGCTCGCTGTTCAGCTAGGTGTGGCCTACTCTCAGGTACTGCGGCCATGTTGGCAATAACAGTGGCTGCCTGCTCCTGCAGGAATACAGACACTTTTGGTCCCCTTCTCTTCACAGCCTGAAGTAGCTTTCCAGCTGTTCCCTCCTCCAATAATGGCCACACAGTGCGTGGTTCCATGAATGTTAAGTTTGCAAGGGCAGCTGCTGAAAGGAGCAGTGTCTCACAAGATGCAGTGGTAGCAACTAGACCTGGAAATATATATTTGTAGTAAAAATAATGCAGATCATAACATTCCAGGAGTTATCCTAGAGTATGTTATACATAAACACACATTCAAGGGATGTAATATGGTAAGTGGTGGCATCTGCTTCCTGGGTAAAATGTATGTATGCACACTGACAATTTAGTTTCCTGAATGTCATGACTGACCTCATTACTTACGTGTGAGGGAGTGAACCATGGAAGAAAGCTGTTCTGATAAACCATGCACAGTATGGTTATCTTCCACCCATGGTGCTGTAATCTGTGCAAGTACAGCAGCTGCTTCTGATACCTCAGGTTCAGGCCGCGTTTCTTCACACAGAATTTCAGATATAATCTCCACCCCACCAGCCTGCAATGAACAGAAAGCAGATGTGCTTATGCAGAGAAGTCCAGTTTCTGTGACCATGGGAAAATACAAACTGCGGATGCATGGACTGCAGCACACTGGAACACAAACTTACTTCACATTATTAGTCAACTTTTTATTGCTTATGGACTTCAGATCATCTCTGCACTTGTAACATTTATTCAAACATGAGAATTCAATTACAACACGTGTGAAGTATGTGTCATGGCAGAAATGTAGTCAAAATTTTATTTAAAAAAAGAAAGAAAGAAGCCCCACCCCTTCCTATCAACAGTGCCATGTAAAAGAACAATTTTTAAATCACAGTTCAGTGCTGGTATTTTTCTTATATGAGAGATTAAGGAGGAACATGTATAGCCAAAATAACAGATTTGTTGTGAAAATTCACATGCATTTTGTGAAGTATCCTTACATCATATTAAAGTCCAAGGTGTGTGTGTGCACAAAATCACAGGACCTGTTCAAAGAAACCAGTGCCAACCATTCTGTTTAGTTTATAGAATTAATTGAAGAACAGAGGGGAATTAAAGGGCAGTTTTGAAACAGAAATTGCTAATAGTTCACGCAGAACTTCGTCACGTTTCAAGAAATATTCTCAGAAAGTGTAAGGCCTGCTTAATAACTGATGGTCAATGCTTCCAAGACTCGTCTGTAAAATAAGGTAAGGTGACCTGCAGGGCAATTACAGGTTCTAAATTCCTGGTGGATGCAAGATTCATATGCACTCAAGCTCCCTTGATAGCTGACATGCTCAGTCACTATGGTAAGACATCTGTGTTTTAGAGAAAGTAAATATTATTCATTAAACTGTTAAATATGTCTGACAACTTGCAAGTTGTAATAATAAGTACTCTTCAATGATGTGGCTTTCACTGAGAGAAAAATTAATCTCAATGTAACAGGGAAGAGTTTCAGCAGGTCTCTTTCTCTCTCGCCATTTTCTCACTCACTTTGCAGCTCCTTTGTGCTTTGTAATTCATGATGTGTAAGCATGCATTGCAAGCTGAACTGATAGTAACATATTTTTGAAAGGTCCTGCATTCAGCATTGCCAGAAGAATGTAAATGTTTTTAGTGCTGTTTGCCATTTTTTGTAACCCTGCTACTGCCTGTTAACCATGGAATCACCTCTAACATGTATTGAGGCTATACCTTTTTCTGTTTTTAAAGTGATAATAAAACTTCCAAAAACTACATCTTTCATTCAAGAAAATGCCCCCCTCCCCCACCCATGAAATGTTAGTTCCTCCTAAATTCTTTGAGTTGAAATATCTCGCTGCATTAAAGAATGGTACCTGTTCCAACTGGCGGATGGCCTCCACTACACAGCAAACTGTTGCAAGTGCACGCAGAGCTGCGGTTCGGATTGAAGATGAACGGGATTCCAAACAGATGGACAGTAAAGCACGGACGCCACTGCAGTGGGCAACGAGACGACTGAGATGAGGACCTTCAAGACCAAGTGCAATCAGGCTGGACAGCGCTGAGCGCAGTGCCATATCTGAAGTAGGTTCTTCCAACACTCCCACTAAAACCTAGGCAGTTTAGTTTGTCACTATAATCAAATTCAATGTGTTTACATTCTGTGACCTTCAAAGCCACTGGGGAATGCATACGAATAAATGGAATACATGTTTCTTCTCATGTTTTCAGATACTTCATCTACAGAATGTACATAAAAATTCTGAAATAAGGTGGTTAAACTGTAATTAAAATGGTACACTTGAATCACTGGCCTTATAGGTTGCAGAGTTTTTCACTGCACTTACTAATGTGCTGTAATCTGTTTATACAGAATGGTGTTACTCACAGAAATATGTTGGATGAGTATGTTGTCCACAATTCTTGTGAATTTATTGCCTAATTCTGTAATCTCTGACGTGAGCTGTTCTTTGTTGGGAGGCTGCTTTGCTGCTGTGAGGCGTAATTGGTCACACACCTCTGTCAGATTTTTCTTAGCCTCTGGCTCCTTTCCATCTTCTTGCTGACTACAATGTTCACGTAGAAATTCTGTTACAAGCCCTACCAGACTTTGTACTAAAGGACCAACATGCTCCATCTTCCCATAATCCAACTGCCTGAAATAATAAACATTAATTACCATACAGAGGTGGTTTATGTATGCTAAATATATATATATATATATATATATTTAATTTTTTTTAATTTTTGAATGCACAAACTAACTGTGAATTTATAAGTAATGGTGGGTACAAGGTTGGTCTACCAACTCCAGGGGGAGATTTGTCATAAACTGTAGAATGTAGGGAAGGTGGAATTATGAAGATGTGTGGTTGCTGGTTACAGCAGTTGCAATCCTGAGCAGAGGGAAAATACCACAGTTAAGAAATGTCCATTTCACAAATTACTGAATGGTGCTTTTGCTGTATTATGGCAATAATGTTAGTATAATTTTGAAAACCATTAAAGTGGAAGCATAATACAAATGGGTGATGGCCTAATATATGATACAGTATTATCCCAGCATTTCTCTTCAGGGAATGAAAAGGTTTACAGTGGTGTTTCTAAATTTTTCTGGTTCCACAGACCCCTTAAAAATTCACACTAATTCTGCAAACCCCTCCACAAAATTTCAGCATACACACCACCTACAAGAAAACTCGTGGTATCATTTAAAGTTGGATAATTACAAATGAGAACTGTACTTGAACTGTAAAAGCCTATAATGTGCAATTGAATTGTGTTTGTCCTGAGGTGGGTGCATTTGCCATAAGAGAGTTTACACAATTATTGGTTTGTGTGTGACACTGTGTTAGTCAACAGTGTGTAATTTGGTGTCAAAAGTATTTCTAATGTGCCATTAATTATAAAATAAGTTATCTGAAAATGTGTGAATTATTGGTTTCAGAACTCCAACAAATAATTTCATTGTCACTGTACTAAGTTTACAAAGGACGTTTTCTGAATCGTAATATACACTTTCTGAGGGCGGCAAAATGTTTCAGAGGAAGTCAACTGATTTTGGCAATGAAATCTTTCTAAATTGATAGAGTCCAGTATGCTTCTTTTAATAGTGACATTCAGCTGTGTACATGTGAACACTCATTAATGTCTGACATATACTCACTGGCAGAGTTTTGCGAACTCAGTAGAGATGAGCCTGGTGCCTTCTTGCAAAATCTTGACAGTATCTGTGGCAGCAGCTGCCATCATGGCAACTTGATGGCTTAAGTCCACAGCTAATGACTTGCTCTGCAGTGTGGTCATACACTCTGGTTCATACAGAGCTGCTAGTTCTTCTAACCAGTGTTGCACAGGATTCCTCTCAGAACTTGAACCCTCTGCATGGAAGCCACTGCAATGATAAGATTATGTTTTTAATTTTACTTCATATCACACCATTTCTAAAAGACATGAAGTAACTGGACAGGGCTGCGAATTATGATACCATACTACAAAGCTGTAAATATTCTGTTCATGGGACTCATGTTTTCTGTAAGATGTCCTGGCCTGCACATAGTTATTACAAGTTATTAAAATTTACTTCATGTTAAGAACTTTTTTGTTTGATGAGATTAACAAAGGTGAGTTCCAAACTGTTGGTCCTGTCACACTTTTCTACGTGAAACACTCATACAAACCATAATTATATGGCGTAGAAAACCTAACTTCTTGATCTTCAGTGTGTTTATACCTACTGAAATATATATTGGCTGCACTATCAGACTGCTGTAAGACATGGGCAAGTTCACAAATGATATTAGTGTAGATAAATCTTTGCCATAGCTCTCACTCATTTTAAAAATGCAATACAATACTGGCTATATGGTGTGGAAAAATACTGTATTTCTGACTCCAAGAACATGCACATAATCAGTATATATAGTTTTCCTTTTCCATGTTTTTTTGTGTTACTTAGAAAAATTTTTAAGGATGTGTAATGAAAGAAAAGTATGGGAATATGTGACTCACAGTCTTACCACCTGAATGTAATTTACTAAGTAATAATTGTGTCATGAAAGAATGGTGTCTGTCAGTTTTGTTCTTGAACACACCAAGAAATTACATGTCTCTCCATAGTCCAGCTGTGAACAGTCATAATTTGTGTTACATATTTTTAAAACGACACCCACTGGACTGATAGAACCCATGGCCCTGAGCTCATCATACTGTGCCTGCTTAGGAGCCATGGGCAGTTCCATAATTTGCTAAAAATTGCAAGATTTGGAAGTCTCAGCATCCCTGTGTAGGCCTACCCAGAGTTCTTGACATTATTACAGTGAACAGAAATCTGCAACATGACAGGTATACACGTCTCTGTGGCTAACATGAAATATGGTCCAAGTGTATTTTCTGTTGATAGATACATGCATAGCTTCTCTGAGTGATCTTTGCTATACATGCCACACAAACAAATACAGAGCAATGTGAGATTTGCGGTTCTCACAGTGATCTTGTTGAGAAGCCAAGTGTTTTGGAATGTTAAACCATACTAAATGGTAAATTTTTATATAACTGTTTACAGATCTACATGACATAACATTTGGAAACTATTTACTGATCAGTGTGGCTAAACATTCCATATACCCTGGATTTCAAATATGGAACAAGGTTACATAATTCCTTCTTGTGGAGGTTGACTGTCATTCACTTGCTACAGTAGTTTTTCACCTGTTCATTGCCATGCTCTTGAGAACCTACCCCTAGACCAGTTGAATCCAGCCTGTATCAACACAGTACACTTTTTAACGTCGCCCCTGGCTTGCCTAGGTCTCCCATATGATCTCTCTTTGTCAGGGATGAAATCATTTTATGTAATAAATCTTATGTATTTTACAGGCAATCATACACATGCATTTCTTTCATAGTGTCCCTGAGAACAGCATTTGCTGCGGATGTACCGGCAGATTCAGGCTTTCTGCATGTCAGAGCTGTCCTACTCATGGATATGACACAAGGGACAGCCTGTAGCATTTTCTTTAACCTCAGGCCCTGATGGAGGTGAGTGATCGGCTTCACCCCTGGGGAAACATTTCCCAGTGTCCACTGAATAGTGAGCTTGGCGGGCCCCGGAGCGGATAAGAATGCTTTGAAGATGAGAAAATCTCGTCTCTGCTAGAAATTACAACACGAATCCTCCATCATCAGCCAGCATCCTAGTTACTTATAATGAAAAACAGTGTGCTAAGGAAACTGTATATAGGCAAGCGAGGGTAGTAACAGGACAATATAACATTGTATTATTTACACGTATGGTACAAATCCCATTAAATAACCTGTGCTGGGGAATCCTTTGTTGCTGCATGCAAAATATCACAGAATATAAACA